>Ga0209724_1002514_pt1 | contig 15599 bp, 12 predicted proteins | sample grotaG_FD_184143 | JGI IMG/M metagenome (GOLD analysis project Ga0209724, IMG submission 184143) | Glacier valley bacterial and archeal communities from Borup Fiord, Nunavut, Canada, to study Microbial Dark Matter (Phase II) -... | ecosystem: Environmental > Aquatic > Freshwater > Ice > Glacier ...
CCGGGCCGTATCAAAATGGGGCCACGCCTGACGCAGCAGCTCGAGTTCGAGCAGAATGCGAATCTCGAAGAGTTCGAGCACCTCACTCGCTCTGGGTCGGCTCACGAACGCGCCCTGAGCCGGGTAAATACGGACCAGACCCTCACCCTCGAGAGTCTTGAGCGCGTCGCGCACCGGAATACGGCTGGTACCAAAACGCTGGGCCAGGTCTTCTTGCCGCAGTGCAACTCCCGGCTCGAGCGCGCCGCTGTGAATCTCGAGCCGCAGTTCTCGAGCGATGGTGTCCGGGGTGCTGGGTAAGCTCGAGCGCATACTCAAAGTGTAGCGCACTTGCGCTCATGGTATCCAGTGTATACACTCTGATGCAAAGGAGTTTCCATGACCTTACCCTTCCAAGTTCAGGTCCAAGTTCCGGCGCTCGAGGTTCAGGCCGCCGATGCTCTACGCCGCCTCGCACTGGACCAGGCGCTCAAAGCCCAGGTGCTCGAGACGCCCGCTTTGTATGCACCGCTGTACCGCGTGGCTAGGCGCTATGTGGCTGGAGAAACGCTCGAGGAGATGCGCCCCGAACTCGAGCAGGCCGAGGCGATGGGACACCGCACCACGGTGGACTTCATGGGTGAAAGCGTGCTGGACGAGGCGGCGGCGCAGGCAGCGCTCGAGGAGTTTTCACGTCTGGTTCAGGCTCTGGACGCCAGGGCGCTCGAGGGTAGACCTCAGCGCTCCATCTCGCTCGATTTATCGCACATCGGCCTGACGGTGGACCACGAACTCTGTCTCGAGGGGGCGTCTCGGCTGGCTCAGATGACCGCACAAAAGGGCCTCGAGCTGATGGTCAGTATGGAAGGCTCGGACCGAACCGAGGCGATTCTGGCGGTCCACGGGCGGCTGTGTGCTCATTTTACTCACGTCGGAATCACAGTTCAGGCCCGTCTGCTGCGAACTTGGGCGGATTTGGACGCGCTGCTCGAGCGCCCTGGACGCATCCGGCTGGTCAAGGGTGCCTTCGATGAACCCGAAACGGTGGCCCTGCGGCGCGAGAACCCTCAAACCGCGCAGCGCTACCTCGAGGTGGCGGAGAAGCTGCTCTCGAGCGGCCACCTGTGCTCCATCGCCACCCGAGACGCCGTGATTCTGGACGCGCTGTGCGGCTGGCTCGAGCATAAAAATCTCCAGAATTACGAATTCGAGATGCTTTACGGCCTCACCGAGGGTCAGCTCGAGCGCCTGCAAAGTCTGGGACACCCCACGCGCCTGTATCTGGTCTACGGACGAGAGTGGGTTTTGTACCTGCTCAACCGACTTGCCGAACGCCCAGAACGCGTGTTTCAGGCGCTGGTGGATTTGGGCGCTCGAGCCTAAGTACCTCCCAGTTGAACGATAGAGAAACCGAGCAGAGCGAGTAGGGAAGAAAGTACGTTCCATTCTCGCCAGAACGTACTTAGAAAGTCGTCACCCAACACTGAGAGTACTCAAAGAGGCCCCTATGAATTATCACCTCGCTCAAGTCAACATCGGACGTTTACGTTTTCCGCTCGAGGACCCGCGCATGGCCGAGTTTGCGCTAGCGCTCGACCCCATTAACCAGATTGCTGAGCGTTCGCCCGGTTTTGTATGGCGGCTCAAGGACGACCAGGGACGGCCCTCGAGCTTTCTGGGACCGATGTTTGGTCCCGGCATCTTCGTGAACATGTCGGTGTGGGAGTCGCTCGAGGCCCTCAAGCACTACGCTTTTCAGAGCGGACATGGAGCCTATTTTCGCCGCCGTGCCGACTGGTTCGAGCCACTGGGCCGTATCACCAGCGCGCTGTGGTGGGTTAGGGTGGGTGAACACCCCACGCTCGAGCACGCCAGAGCGCGCTACGACCATCTGCTCGAGCACGGACCGAGTGAGTACGCTTTCGGCATGAAGGATGGTTTTGACGCCCCGCTCGAGTGATGAGACTCTGCAAAGTCAGAGAAATGCCGTAGAAGTAGGGGCGAGTGGTAGCTTATACACTCCGACTTATTCAGAAGACCGTCCAGCACTTATAATCTGCTCTCCCCCCGCAGGCGGGTTCACGGAGTGTTGCGGAGCGGGAAGGCCCCACGGGGTGCCGCTTTGCCCAAGACAGCACGGAGTTGGAGGGGGGTGAATTCCAGGTGGAACGTCACTCGAGCGGAAAGGCACTGTGGAAAGCTTTAGGCTCAAGCTTCAAACCCTCTCCTAACCTCCCCCGCCTGCGGAGGAACAGGGACCATGCGCGCTTTACTGTCTGGCACGCTGTTTGATTAAGTCGGAGTGTATGGTGGTAGCTCGAGCCGTTCCCGCTCGAGCGGACCTTTTATAGGTCAAACCCCGTTCAGCTCGAGGCCAGTGCTCGAAACCACCTGGCACTGTCCTTGAGTGTGCGCTGTTGTGTAGCGTAGTCCACGTAAACCAGTCCGAAGCGCTTCTCATAACCAAAAGCCCACTCGAAGTTGTCCATCAGGCTCCAGGCGAAGTAGCCGCGCACATCCACGCCCTGCACCGTGGCCTGCCGCACCGCCTCGAGATGGGACGCGAAGTAACTCACCCGCTCGAGGTCGTGAACCGACTCGCCGTCCGTGGATAAAGTGTCCGAGTACGCCGCCCCGTTTTCGGTGATGAACAGCGGAGGAACCGCATAATCTCGTTTTAGGCGCAGCAGCAAATCGGTGAATCCCTGCGGAAAAACCTCCCAGCCCATCGCGGTGTAGCTGGCCCCAGCGGGCTTTTGCGCGTCGCTGGATACGAAGGCTCGAGTGTAGTAGTTCACGCCCATAAAATCGAGCGGCCCCTTCAGGGTCTCGAGGTCGCCCGCCTGCACCTCGGGTACGTCTGCGCCGTAGTGCTCCCAGATATCAAAGGGGTACTCACCCCTGAGCAGCGGGTCGAGAAACCAGCGGTTGAACTTTCCGTCCTCGAGCGCCGCCGTGCGGTGTTCGGCCTCGCTGTCGCTGGCCGGATACATCGGGGTGAGGTTGAGCACGATACCGAGTTCCGAGCCGGGAACTACTTCCCGCAGGGCTTTCATGGCCTCACCGTGACCGACTAAAAGGTGATGGGCCGCGCTCAGGGCCGCCTTACGGTCGTGCAGGCCAGGGGCGTGATGACCCAGTTGGTAGCTCAGGACGCTGCTGCACCAGGGTTCGTTGAGCGTGGCGTAGCTGACCACCCGCTCGCCCAGCCGCTGGGCCACCGCTCGAGCGTACTCGGCAAAACGGTAGGCGGTGTCGCGGTTGGTCCAGCCTCCCGCGTCCTGAAGCGCTTGTGGCAGGTCCCAGTGGTACAGGGTGGCGTAGGGTTTGAGTCCCCGCTCGAGCATCCCATCGACCAGGCGTTCGTAAAAATCCAGGCCCAGCGGGTTGATGGTTCCGCTGCCCAGCGCTTGAATGCGGGGCCACGCGATAGAGAAGCGGTACGCATCCACGCCCAGCGCGGCAATCAGGTCCAGGTCCTGCGGCCAGCGGTGATAGTGGTCGCAAGCGATATCACCGCTCGAGCCGTCCGAAATGCGGCCCGGTTCACGGCAGAAAGTGTCCCAGATGGACGTGCCACGCCCATCCTCGAGAACTGCTCCCTCGATTTGATACGACGAGGTGGCAACCCCGAATTGAAAGTTTCTGGGAAAGTCGGCTCGAGTGAGCACGCTCGAGGTCTGGGGGGTTTCAGGTGGGGTCATAAACTCCTTGAAATGGGCAACTCGAGCGGGGTCCTTGGACCGCCTCGGTCCTAATATTCGGTGATACGCAAATGCTTTGCGACCAGACGCCTGCTCATCATTCTGGTTTGGCAACCTTGCTCACTACTTTGGACACTTGCTGAAAGAAAAGAGAAATGTGTTTGAAAGGCCTTTCATGTCTCGACTCTCACCTAAATCTGTCTACGGCCTCACCGTGGACCTGATGGACCAAAATGCGCTCTGCCCCAAGAACTCCGGGAACTCTAGGAACTCCGGCGCTGCACCGTAGATTCACGGATGACCAGGCGGGTTTCCATCCGCCTCACCTCGGCCCGTTCACCGCGCAGCAGGCGCAGCACCCCCTGGGCGGCGGCGTGGCCCATCTCCTCGACAGGCTGCTGTACGGTGGTAAGCGGCGGCGTGGTGTACATCGAGGTGGGCAGGTCGTCGAAGCCGACGAGTGAGATGTCCTCGGGAACCCTCAGACCCTTGCGGTGCAGGGCCAGCCGCGCGCCATAGGCCATCTGGTCGTTGGCGGCAAAGATGGCGCTGAACAGACTGCGGCCCTCGACCAGCCGGGTGGTGGCCAGAAAGCCCGCTGCCTCGCAAAAGTCTCCACCCTGCGCCAGTTCTGGGTTGAAAGGGAGTTTAGCTGCACGGAGCGCCGCCTTATACCCCTCGAGCCGGTCCTGAGCGTCGCGGTGACTCGGCTCACCTGCGATGTGAGCGATGCGCTCGTGTCCCAGCTCGAGCAGGTGACGGGTGGCTTCAAACGCGCCTGCAACGTTGTCCAAGCGCAAACACTGACCCTCGAGACCCGGAATGCTACGCCCCAGCACCACCATCGGCAGTCGGTGCGCCACTTCTTGCAAGCGCAGGTCAGGCACCCCCCCACCCAGCACAATAATCCCGTCTACCCGGCGCGAAAGCAGAAAATCTATGGCCTCGAGATGCCAGTGACCGCTGATAAAAATAGGGTGATAACCGCTACCCAATAAAGCCGACTCGATGCCGCGCAGGGTACTGCCATAAAAAGGGCTGGAGATGTCCTGGGTGAGCACCCCGATGCCCATAGTGCGACCACGGGCCAGCCCACGGGCCAGCACATTGGGTTGATAGTTGAGCTGCGACATGATTCTCAGCACGTTCTCCCGCTTGGCGGCACTGACGTTAGCCGTGCCGTTGATGATGCGGGACACCGTACTGGAAGACACGCCAGCAGCGCGCGCTACCTTGTCGAGCGTCACATTGAGTTCCATGAGTTGCTTGAACAGGACGATACACCGTCATGACAGCGCTGTCAAGAAAGCGCTGTCATGACGGTGTATCTCGAGTTTGCGGGGGAGCGTGTGTTCCGCCTGGAACGACCCCCTGCTCTCGAGTGACACGCTTAAAAGAATATCCCCCTACCTTGCAGGGTTCCCGAAGGATTGCGAAGCGGTCTGGCCCGATAGGTGCCGCTTAGACCAAGACAGCACGGAACTAAAAGACTGTTGCACTCGAGCTTTTAAAGTACCCACCTGTAAAACAGGTTCGCATAGCTTCCGAAGCGGGCAGGCCCCACGGGGCGGTGAGGCCCGGTAGTGCCGTTCTCACCAAGACAGTGCCTTCTGCCCAAGACGGGACGGGTCTTGCGTGAATACGCAAGGGGGGGTCCTTCCAGCCCGCTCGAGACAGACCCACATTCTTGAGCTGCACCCTGTCAAATTGCTGTGAGTTCTACATTCCTTTGCAAGCCACAAATAAACCCCTTGTCAGGCGTTGCCGTCGTAAACCACTTTCTCCCACTCGAGGTCTCCGAGAACAAACAAATTGTGCTGATTGGGGGTGGTCACTCGAGGACCCTTTTCGCCCATGAACACGTTGATTTCGCTGCGAATGCCAAAGCCCCGCTCGAACGGATAAACACCGGGTTCGATGGTGAAGCCCAGACCCCTGCTCAGTGTGCGGGTGTCGTGGGTCTCGAGGTCGTCTAGATTTGCTCCGGGGCCGTGCAGTTCCACACCCAGGTTGTGGCCCAGGCGGTGGGTAAAAAACTCACCATAACCAGCGTTCTCGAGCAAATCGCGGGCGCAGCGGTCCACCATCCAGCCCTCGAGCACGAAGGTTTCCCAACTCTGGCGCAAAAAGCGCACCGCCTCGTCTCGAGCCGTTTTTACCGCTTCCCAGGCGTGCATAAATTCTGTGGACGGGGTTCCGGCATAGCCCATCCAGGTGATGTCCGCGTATGGATGGCCCGGTTCCTGACCCCACAAATCGATGAGCACGCATTGACCGCGCTCGAGGGTGGCGCTGCCCTGGGAAGCGGGTGCGTAGTGCGGGTCGGCGGCGTGCGCCCCAAAAGCGACGATGGGGGCGTGGTCCGTGACCAGTCCACCCTCTAGAATGACCCGTAAAATCTCTTGCTGAGCCTCGAACTCGTCCACCATCCAGCCACCCTTGAGGCGCTCGTGCAGCAGTTTAAATCCGGCATCCTTGGCCTCGAGCAGCACCTTGACCGCCCGGTTGTGCGCCGCCAAATCGGATTCGGACCACTCGAGGAAGTTTTGCAGCAAGTTCGCGCTCGAGACCACCTCCACGCCCAATGAGCGCACCCACTCGAGCGTGCCTGCATCGACCTTGGAGACGTAGGGAACCGCGCCCATAGGGCTAAATTCCATCGCCACCACATCGGAAGGCTCGAGCAGATTTCGCAGCGCCCGCGTCATGTCCTCATGGCCCCGACAGGCCACGCGCTCGAGGTCCAGGCCCTCGGTCAGCGCTTTCCAGATGCCACTTTCGATGCTGTTGTGAATCAGGGTGGGCAGTCCCGCCCTCGGAATCCAGAAGAAGAAGCGCCGGGTGAGGTGGGCGTCTCTTGGCAGCTCGAGCAGGGTGTGAGCCAGTGGATTGAGCTTCTGGAAATCGTAAATCAGCCAGCCTGCCAGCGGAGTGGCCAAGAGAGCGTCTTGTAGGGCGCGTAAACGCTCGAGGGTCATGAGTTCATCATACGGGGTTTCGCAGCGCTCGAACTTGCCGAGGTGAGGATAAGTCGCCACCGCCCCACCGAAAGAAGGCTCGAGCGAGGTGCTCGAGCCTTCTTTCGGGTCAGGCCACTTTTGGGAAACGAAGTTTGCGAAAGTGCGGAATAAACTTTTTATGTCAAAAGCAAAGGCCCAACGCCAGGAACGCATATCGCGTTTGATATTGAGCCTCTGACATTAAGCCTTTGACACGAACAGGCTGCTCGAGGGGGGTGAACCTTCCTCGGCTCCTCCCTCAATCTCTGGTCGGCGCTTATTTCAGCGTTTTGAGAAAGGCTTGCAAGTCGCTTATCTCGGTGCTCGAGGGGGGCTTACCCATGTCGCCTTTAAAGCCAACTTTGCCCCAGTTGGGCATCGGCATCCCCAGCGGCTTACCTTGGTCGTCTAAGTTTTTGAGCATGGCGCGGCTAAACAGCGCAAAGCTCCAGTGCGCCGGTTCACCGGCCAGTTTGGGTCCGATGTTGCCTTGCGCCATCTGACCGTGACAGCCCGCACAGTTGACGTGGTAAACGGTGTATCCGTGCCGGGTATCAGCGGCGCTGGCGCTGCTCGCCGCCATCAAACCTGCCACCGTCAAGCACAGCGCCCAACACCCTTTAAGATTTTTGCCGATTCGCTCGAGAATTATGTTCATGCGATGCTGCTCCATTGTTCACTGAGGTATTTGGCGGTGCGAACCGCCAGCGCGTGCAGGGTGAAGGTGGGATTGACCGCCCCCGAGGTGGCGAACAGGCCCGGTCCAGCCACGAACAGGTTGGCGATGTCGTGGGACTGACCGTAAGAGTTGGTCACCGACGCCGCCGGGTCCTCACCCATAATGGTGCCGCCCATGAAGTGCTGGTGCGCCCGCTGACCGACCCACACTTCACTCGCACCTGCGGCCTTGAACACCGCTTCGCCTTCCTTGCGGGCCGCCTCGAAGGTCCTCATGTCGTCGGGTGCGAGGTCGTGGTCGAACTGGGCGCGGGGCATTCCGTAACGGTCTTTGGCGCTCGAGAGGGTGATGCGGCTGCTCTCGAGCGGTAGATTCTCACCCACGATGGACATGGTGGCGAGGTGCTGGCTGGCAGTCTTCATGAACTCGTGCAGTGGGTTGCCGAACAAATCCGGTCTCGAGGCCGCCACCCCCAGCAAGTCGTTGGGCTTCATGGCGTTGCCAATCTCCCAAGTAAAGCTGCCCAGGTGGCCGCGCTGGGTGTGCTTGTCCTTGGGATAGCCGTCCTGGCCAATCAGGTTGCCGCCGGTCACGCCCAAATAGTTCTGGGTCTGGTCCTTGAACAGGCCGTAAACGTTGAAGGCGAAGTGGGCCATCACGAACTTGCCCAGAGTGCTGCTCGAGTTGGCCAGTCCACCGTCTTTGGAGTTGAGCAAAATGCGCGGGTTTTGCACTGTGAAAGCCGCCAGAATCACCACTTTGGCGTTCAAAGTTTGCACAACTCCCTCGGCGTCGAAATACTCCACCCCGGTGGCGCGGTCTCCCTTGGCGTTGGTCAGCACTCGAGAAACCGTGCTCTGGTAACGGATTTTGGTTCCCACGTCGGTGGCTTGCGGCAGATACACCGCCAGCGGGTTGGCCAGCGCTCCGATGGGACATCCCGAGTCGCACCAGCCGTCGTACAAGCATGGCGGGCGACCTTTGTACTCCACCGAGTTGATGGCCAGTGGGGTGGGCGAGGTTCTGAGGCCCAGTTTAGTGAAGCCGCGCTGAATCACCTTGGCCTGGGTCAGACCCTGAAGTGGCGGCATCGGGTACGCCTCACCGGGCGGACGCCACACCTCGGCCTTTGCGTCGCCAGAGATGCCTACCTCGGTCTGCACCTGGTCGTAGAAGGGGCGCAACTCGTCGTAGCTCAGGCCCCAGTCCTGACCCTCGCCGTAGCGGCTACGCAGCTCGAAGTCCTCGGGGTGCAGCCGCAGCCACACCGCGTAGTGGTGCAGCGCTGAACCTCCGGTACCGTCGCCCGCGTTAAAGGTGAGACCTGCTGGGTCGTTGCCGCCCAGTTTGGGCAGCGGCGCACCCCACTTGATGCGCCGTGACCAGATTTGTGAGCTGTACAAATCGCCCAGAATCCACTGCGGTCCGGCCTCGAGAATGACCACTTGCTTACCGTTTTGCGCCAGCTTGGCCGCCATAACGCTGCCCGCTGCTCCAGAACCCACGATGATGACGTCTGCGTCCATCTTACTCACCAGTCCTTCGGGGGCGTGATGTGCGCCAGATAGGGAATCTCGAGCCGCTTGAAACCGGATTGAGTGCCGTAAAACACGTCTACTGCGTCGGAGCGGGTGGCGTAGAAAAACAGCGGGGCGGGCGGACCACTGCCCCAGCCAGCGGGTTGGGCGCTCGAGATGGATTTGAGCGTCTCCGTCTTCTGTGCGGCGCTCGAGTCTGCGAAGGATTTTTTATTTTGAGACAGGCTAAGGCGGTCCAGCGCGGCCAAACCCTGACGGTAAAAGTCACCGTAACTGCCCTCGTAGTCGAGGTATTTGAGAATGAGCAGCGGACGCTCCCGACCCAACTGGTCGTCTACATAGTGAGCGATGCCCGCCAAACGAGCACCCGGCAAGAGCGCCTCACCCAATGCCTCGAGCGTGCGGCCCTGCGCTGGGGTGAAGTGGGCCAGGGCCACGCCCTGAGTGCGGGCCTCGGCGGGGCTGAGACTGCCCAGCGCGGTGCTGACGGTGAGGGCAGCTAGGCCGACCCCCATCCCCTCGAGCACCTCGCGCCGGGTCAACTGAAAAGCGGCAGAACGTTGCGTCATATCAAGGTCTCCATGATTTGAATAATCAAAACGTATTTTTACTTATGAATCAGATGCCCAAACAAATTCTAGGTTTTTATTCCTCACCTTGGTGAGAATTCCTGTTTATTCTTCTTCATTAGGCGCACTTCATTAACTTAGAAAAGAGTTACTAGGAGTCTGTACAATTCAGCCTAAATAAGCTTTTCTATAAATAGATGTAGCTTATCTTGCATTATATAGCTGCTCGAGGCTCACTCCAGCTCGAGTGGGAACCTTCCTAATGTAGCCCGCTGTAGGGTCGGCGACCTACTGTGGTGCTTGTATTGCTGCATCAACACACCTTCGCCTCGAGCGAGAAGTGCTAAGTTAAACGCATGGAAACGCTGGAAATGCCCATCTCAATCAGTGAATTTGCCGCGCAGAAAGCGGCTGGAATGCTCGCGGCCCAGAGCAAGGAGAACGCCGGGGTGCGGGTGTTCATCAAGAGCGGCGGGTGCAGTGGCTATCAGTACGGCATGGCCATTGACGACCGCGAACTCGAGGGAGACACCATCGTCAACCACCGGGGAATCAAGCTGCTGGTAGACCGCATGAGTCTGGACCTGCTGCGCGGCTGCGAAGTGGATTTTGTGGAAAACATGATGGGGGGCGGTTTTAGCGTCAATAACCCCAACGCCACCTCGAGCTGTGGCTGTGGTCACAGCTTCCGCACCGACGGCGCAAATACCGGAGACGCCGAAAGCGGCACGGGTTGCGGCAGCAACTGAGTTGCGCTCGAGTTTACTGTTTTTTAAAGCCGCCCCGTGCTCGAGGGCGGCTTTTTTATTTTTACAGACCTACCCAAATTCGGCCCCAAAAGATTAAGCTGGTTATCTTGTGAACGAAGTTCAGGAACAGTTCAAACTCGAGCAACTCTTGCCTGGAACCCTGGTGCGGGGTTTAGCGGGTGAAGGTGCGGTTGAAATCATCTCCAGCCGCCCCCTGGGCAGTGAAGCTTTTCAGGTGTATTACAAGGATGCTCGAGGGGGACTGCTCGAGACTTTACTTTACCGCGAGGACGAAACCCGGCTCGAGCGTGAGGAAGCTGACCCTACGCTACGGTTTAGTGCTGACGCTGAAAAGATGCGCTTAGCCTCAGAGGCCCAGCGCATTCGTCTGGCCCACCTGTTCGACCCTTACCTTGCACTCTCGAGTTCCCAGGTCGAGGCGCTGCCCCACCAAATCACGGCGGTGTACGGTGAAATGTTACGCCGTCAGCCACTACGCTTTCTGTTGGCCGACGACCCTGGCGCGGGCAAGACCGTTATGGCGGGTTTGCTCATCCGCGAACTCATGTCGCGGGGCGAACTCGAGCGCCTGCTCATCGTGGCTCCGGGCGGTCTGGTGGAACAGTGGCAGGACGAACTGGCCCAGAAATTTGGTCTCGAGCTACCTATTTTGGATGCAGGCCGGGTTCAGGCCAGCCGAACCGGAAACCCTTTTGCCGAGGAAGCCCGCCTGATTTGCCGTATGGATATGCTCAGCCGAAACGACGACCTGATGGCTCTGCTCGAGCGTGAAGAATGGGATTTGGTGGTGGTGGATGAGGCGCACCGGATGTCTGTTACAGTGAGTGGTGAAGAAATTCGCCCCACCCGACGATACCGTTTGGGGCAACTCCTCAGCAAGCAGACCCGCAACTTCCTTCTGATGAGCGCCACGCCTCACAACGGTAAGGATGCCGAATTTGAGGGCTTTATGGCCCTGCTGGACCCTGAGCGTTTTGAGGGGGGCGGGTCTCGCTCGAGTGGGGAGCGCCCTGAGGTGAGCGACCTGATGCGGCGTATGCTCAAAGAAGACCTGGTGCGCTTTGACGAAACGCGCCTTTTCCCTGAACGGCGCTCCTTTACGGTGGGCTACACCCTGTCCCAGCCCGAACAAGCCTTATACCAAGCGGTTACGACTTATGTGCGCGAAGAGATGGGCCGGGCCGAACGCCTGGACCCTAACAAGCGAGTGAACATCAGCTTCGCCCTGCAAATTCTGCAACGCCGTTTGGCCTCGAGTCCCGAGGCTATCTTGCGTTCACTCACCCGGCGCAGGGAGCGGCTCGAGCTGAAACTTAAGGGCGAGAGCTTGTTCGGGCTGGAAACAGAAGTTCTAGTAGATGCCGAAGATTTGGACGACGACAGCCTGGATGAACTGGGTGGGGAGGAACTCGAGCAGCTCGAGGCCCAGATAGGCGGTAATGCCTCGGCAGCCCGGACTTTGAGCGAACTCAAAGAAGAAATAGCCACCCTGAGAAGGCTCGAGCGTCAGGCGCACACCTTACGCCTGAGCGAACAGGATACCAAGTGGCGGCAGCTTTGCGGATTGCTCGAGGACCCGCTGATGGTGCGCGGCGGAAAGCGGCGGCAACTCATCATCTTCAGTGAAGCCCGCGACACTTTGAACTATTTGGTAGAGCGCATTGGTAACTTTCTGGGCCGACCCGACAAAGTGGAGGTCATTCACGGGGGTCTCTCCCGAGAGCAACGGCGGGCAGTGGTCGAGCGCTTCCGGTACGGTGGAGATTTGGAAGTGCTGGTCGCCAACGACGCAGCGGGCGAGGGTCTCAACTTGCAGAGCGCTCACCTGATGGTCAACTACGACCTGCCGTGGAACCCCAACCGTCTCGAGCAGCGTTTTGGACGTATTCACCGCATTGGACAAAAAGAAGTGTGTTTTTTGTGGAATCTGGTGGCCCAGGGAACCCGCGAAGGCGAGGTGTACCACCGCCTGCTCGAGAAGCTCGATATTGCGTCCCGCACGCTGGGAGGACGAGTTTTTGATGTTCTGGGACAGCGCTTCGAGAACAAACCGCTGCGCGAACTGTTGATGGAAGCGGTACTACACGGTGAAAGTGAAGAGACCCGCATTCGGCTCGAGCAAACTTTAGAAGGCGTGGTGGACCTCAACGCCTTGCGAGCGCTGCTCGAGGATAAAGCCTTGGTGCGCGACAGCCTGGACCTCAGTAAAGTACAGGCGGTAAGAGCGGACATGGAACGCGCTCAGACCCGTAAACTTCAGCCACACTTTATCAGCTCTTTTTTTGCTGCTGCTTTTGAAGATGAAGCGGTGGGCGGACGCTTATCTCGGCGTGAGCCGGGGCGTTATGCGGTGACGCACGTTCCCTCGAGATTGCGCGAGGGCGCACGCAGGCGGGGACGCGGCGAGGTGCTGCGCCAGTACGAACGCATCACTTTTGATAAAACTCTGGTCGAGATGGGTGAGAAAAACGCGCTGCTGATTTACCCTGGTCAAGCGCTGCTCGAGGCCACTCTGGACCTGATTCTCGAGCAGTACGGGGGAACGCTGGCTCAGGGAACCATCCTGATAGACCCGCATACCTCCCTGCTCGAGCCAAGACTTTTAGCCTACCTCGAGCACGAAATTCGCTCCGGGTTGCCGAGTCGGGACAAGCCTTACACCATAGTCAGCCGCAAAATGCAGTTCGTGGAACTCACGCGCAGCGACGAAATCTGGGAAGCGGGACACGCGCCTTATCTGGATTACACCGCGCCCACCCCGCAGCAGCTCGAGCAGACCCAGACCTTGCTGCGCGAGGACTGGTTACGCCGAGACCCCAAAGGGCGCATCCTCGAGTTTGCAGTAGAAAAGGTACTGCCCCAACATCTCGAGGAGGTGCGCGAGGGCAGGCTGAGCTATTTGAGCAAGGTACGGCGTGAAGTGGAGAGCCGGATGCGACGGGAAATCAACTATTGGGACAGCAAAGCGCACGAGTTCGCCGCTCAGGAAAAGCGGGGCAAACAGCTTCGGGTGAACTCGCAAAAAGCGAGAGAGCGGGCAGACGATTTGCAGGCACGGCTCGAGCGCAGAATAAAAGAACTGGACCTCGAGCGCCAACTTCACCCGGTTTCACCGCAGCTCCTCGGTCTGGCACTCGTCGTTCCGTTGGCCTTGCTCGAGCCTGCGCTGGAACGGCAACAGCTTGTGGACCTCGAGCGCCGCCGTTTGGTCGAAAATCTGGCTATGCGGGCGACCTGGGAGGCCGAAGAAGACCTGGGCTACAAGGTGCGCGATGTGAGCCTGGAGCGCGGCCTGGGCTACGACCTCGAGAGCAGCGACCCCCGCAGCGGACGGCTGCGCTTTATCGAGGTCAAAGGGGTGAGCGGCGATACCGTAACCCTGACCAAAAACGAGATTCTGGCCGCCCGCAATACCCCAGAGCAGTTCAGACTCAGCCTGGTGCAGATTCAGGGTGAGTCTGCGCTCGAGCCACGTTATCTGAGCGAGTTTGAGTTTGCCGAACCCAGTTTTGGCGAAACCGCTCGAAGTTTTTCAGTGCGGGATTTGCTCGAGCGGGCCAGAGAAGTGCATTAGAGGGAAGACGACCCCTCGAGTAGAGTGCAGAGCGTGAGCGAAACCCCGCCCGACCCTCTGCCCGATTCGAGCGCCGAAATTTCCAGTTCTCCCTACGCGCTCGAGACCGTGACCCACCTCAGCGCGGACCAGCTCGAGCGATTGACGGGAATCTTTAAGGATATTGGCGTGGACGAGTGGCTCGAGCAGAATCCCCTCAATCGGCTCGAGTTAAGCAAAGAAGTGCTGGACGACGGCGTTGCGGTCAATGGGATTTATTCGTTCACCAACAAGACCATTCAGGTGGCAACCGCTCGGGATAAACGAGAATATGGCCGTGCGTTTGAATGGCAACGGGTGTATTCGGTGAGTAGCACAGCCCAAACGCCGTTTGAGGCTATTCAAAGAACTCTGGTTCACGAGTTAGGCCATCATGTGCATAACGTTTTGAGACGTTTAAACGAGCCTCAGTTTGTCCAAACCCAGAGGGCCAACTTTTTACAGGCCGGAACGGTCTATGGCAAAAGAAATCCGCTCGAGTATTTCGCGGAATGCTTTGCTCTCTATGTGTATTTCCCTGACCCACTCGAGCGAAAAGACCCCAGCGGATATGTTATGCTCGAGAAGGCACTACACCGGGTAGGGCTGGAGGTGACACAGCCATGACCAACGACATCCTGAACAACGAAACCCTGAACAACGAAACTCTGACTCCTGAGCAAGCCCGGTGGCTAGAGCAGACGCAAGACCTCACCCCGCAAGACCTCACCCTCGAGCTTACCCTGAACGCCCTTGAGGGAACGCTCACCGAGATTCGCTACAACGAGATTTTGGATATTTTGCTGCCCGATGTGGCCGATTGTCCCGACGCTGCCGCCCTGCTCAAGGGCTTTGGCGAACCCGAGTGGAAGCAGCGCCGCGCCCTGCGCTCGAGGACCCAAAGCACCGCTTCAGCCGCCTAAAAATTAAAAGAGGAACCCGTACTCTCGAGAGTACGGGTTCCTCTTTTTTAAACCCTCGAGCCAAATCTCAACCCAACAATCTCACCTGCTGCGCTTCACCCTCGAGCTGAGCTTTGCGCTGAAGCACCGACCCAAAACCCAGCACCAGCAGGTTATACGCTGCCGCTTCCTGCGCCCAGCCTTTGCGTTCGCACACGGTGTAGAGGCGGTAGGCCAGGTCCCTTGCGGCCCCAGAGAGTTCTTCGCCCAGTCGCTTGGTCACACCCGCCGCCAGGTCCTCGCCCCCCTCGAGCGCGGCAATCAGGCGTTGAGTGGCTTCCCAAACGGTGATGTTCTCGGTTTTCCAGGTTTCTGGAAGTTCCGAGCGGCGCAGCAGGCGCACTTTTCCGGCTCGAGCCAGAATCACCCCGGTATCCGCTACGCTAGACACGCTCACGTCGCGTCCGGTGGCCAGGGTCTCGGCCCGTCCGTACTCGCCGCTTTCAAAGCCGAAAGTTTCAAACCAGCTCACGATAAACCTCGAGCGTTTATCCAGCGCCCCTTCCTGTTCACCGTAATAGTCGTCCAGCGCCCGGTTGATTTCGGCCAGTGCGCCGCGCACGTCCAGCCTCGAGCCGTCGGCCTCGAGCACCTCTGTGTAGCGGCTGTACACCGCCATACCCGGCCCAATACTGGCCTGAGCCATGTCTACCGGAGCAATTCCGGCTTTTTGGAGTTCGCGCAGCGCTGCCGGAAGCTCGAGCCGCAGCGCCCGCAGAAACTCCGCACGGGTCGCCAGCGGCGCATTTTTGGCCCGACAGCGACACACCAACACAATGCTCGAGGCTAAAGCGTTGGAGTCGCGGG
>Ga0209724_1002517_pt1 | contig 15597 bp, 16 predicted proteins | sample grotaG_FD_184143 | JGI IMG/M metagenome (GOLD analysis project Ga0209724, IMG submission 184143) | Glacier valley bacterial and archeal communities from Borup Fiord, Nunavut, Canada, to study Microbial Dark Matter (Phase II) -... | ecosystem: Environmental > Aquatic > Freshwater > Ice > Glacier ...
GTTTATCGTGCTGATGCCTGAATATGAGTTTTTAGCTATCAGCCTATTATACGATTATAGAAGCAAACCGGAGAGCATCATCGTAATAACATAAGACCTGCATTTCTGATTTTTTAAAAATGAAAAAGTATCAAAAACGCAACTTATGCTATGGCTTTTCACAAACACAAGGTAAAAATAAAAATTATTTGGAATAGAATGAATAGCAAGAAAAAGAAATTTAAAGTCCCTGTTAACGTAAACAGTTTGATAGAATACTAAATTAATAACTGCTAAGTAGGTTAAAGCCAGCGGAATTAAAATTTAAGACCGCTGAACTTAAATCAGATTGCCGTTCTTCCAGTTAATAACCTCCAGATAATTGCTATAACGGCGAGCACTAGTAAAATGTGGATAATTCCACCTACATGATAAGCAAAGAAGCCTACAGCCCAGCCAATCAATAATACGACGGCGATAACATACAGTAAATAACTCATAATCAATAATCAGTTTAGGTTAAATTAATTGGTTGATTGATTGAGGCCAAGTTTCGTTTAAGCTTGTGCCTGCAATATGTTTTTTACGATTACCCTCAAAACATTTTCAGGCTTTTGTGGTGTTAGATAACCTTAAAAAACAATTATTATTCCAATTTCATTTGCCACGTAATTGTAATACATACTTTACAAATACGATCTTTTCGGGATTTCTTTATTCAACAAGGCAAATACTTTAGTTGCCAATTTTAATCACGAGATTGTCAGTCAGCAATTTTATATGTCAATTCTTATTTTCTCATTACTCCTGCTTGCAGGCTCAATGCTGGCTGGGTTTTTAGGATCGCTAACCGGCCTTGGTGGTGGTGTTATACTTACCCCTTTACTTACCCTGGTATTTCATGTTGATATCAGGTATGCTATAGGCTGTTCGCTAATTGCATCAATAGCGACTTCCTCGGGTGCTGCTGTAGCCTATGTGAGAGAAGGTATCACCAATATGCGACTTGGGATGTTCCTTGAAATAGCAACAACATGCGGTGCAGTTGCTGGTGCTATTCTTGCTATTTATACCCCAACCCATCTTGTAGCTATCATTTTTGGTTTTATTCTCGTATTTTCATCAATCATGTCGATGCGCAGGCACGTAGAACCTGCCTATCCTGGTCATGAAAGTAAACTTGCTATAGCACTTAAATTAAATAGCCAATATCCAACGAAAGAAGGAATCATATCTTATAATGTAAGCAACGTTGCCGGCGGATTCGTAATGATGGGTTTTGCGGGAGTTCTTTCAGGTTTACTTGGAATCGGATCTGGAGCATTAAAGGTTTTGGCTATGGATCTTATTATGAAAATTCCGTTTAAGGTTTCTACAACCACCAGTAATTTCATGATCGGGGTAACAGCCTCTGCGTCTGCAGTAGTGTATTTTCAGCGAGGTTATATTGATGCAGGTCTCTCAATGCCAGTAGTGCTCGGTGTTCTGGCAGGCGCATTTATTGGGTCTCATGTGCTGATTAGAACTGGAGGTAAATGGATAAAGCTCGTTTTTAATTTTATAATTCTGATTATGGCTATTGAAATGATCTATAACGGCTTGAAGGGAAACATATGAAAAATTTATTTTCAAAGTTGACTGATTCTTCTATTCAATCCCTGATCGGGTACATTCTACGAATAGGGGTTCTGTTATCAAGCGGTATTGTACTTTTTGGTGGGCTAATTTACCTGTCGCGGCATGGTTATTCTTTAGCTGACTATAAAGTTTTTCATGATGAATCAGCTCGTTATGCAGACATTTCAAAGCTTGTGCCTGCAGCACTAAGCTTTCACGGTCGTGATATTATGCAGTTGGGCCTAATTGTGCTGATTGCTACCCCAATCGCCAGAGTCTTATTTTCAGCATTGGGATTTTTACTAGAAAAAGACTACTTGTATGTTGGCATCTGCCTGCTGGTGCTTGCAATTATTGGATTCAGCATGCTAAATTATATTGCAGGATAAATCGCATATTCATGACAATGGAAGCGTTTAATAAAGATTTTATCAATTAAATTAATCATGCGTTTAAAAAACCCTTTTCGAACGATCGCTTTTAAAGGAGTGTTTTGTGTTTATACTCTTTTTTTGTTCTTTCCTTTTCATGCAAGGTCTCAGGTTTTGCCTTCCGATACCCAGACTGTAAACGTGGTTAGTGGTACTGGTTTAACTATTAAAGTTAATGAAGGAGATTCGACCTCAGTTATACATATTACTCAGGCAGGTACCTATTATGCTTCGGATGCGTTGTATAAAAATTTATCTGCAGGCTCAATCTTAAATTTTAAAATATCGTTGAAAGTCTACGTAGACAGAAGTAAAGATTCTCTGGTAACATATTTCTTAACTGGAAAAGATAAAATGGCACCTGCGGCTGGAAATATAGATTACGCTACTGGAATGATATGGGCATTTTCAGATGGAAAAACCATCTACCTGAATTCTTATAACAAGTATCTACCTGGATCATTTTATCCATTAATAAAGAAAAACGGTCACTATTATTATAAGGCATATAATGGCCCTGACCCATCAAATTCATCTATATTAGGAGGCCTGGCTATTGGCTTGGGAACAGGTTTTATGTTTGGCAATGTCGGAATAGGTCTTTCGTCTTCAATGCCTATGATGCATAGTTTCACCCGTCGCAAATTACCAGGACACCACCTTGTTTATATGGAGTATTTCATGAAAACCGGTGTTTCTGTAGAACTTCAATCTTCGCACCTGTAATACTTGCGGCAGTAATGATGTATTTATCAGCCCGTCTTAGGCTTTCAATATTTAACCCTGACGGCTTTTGGGCAGAGAATTTTATAATCCTGACACTTTATTCTTTGGTATTATTCAGGCACGTCAAAGATCAGGTCAGTACCTTTTCTCAATTATTAATTGAGTTTATTCACATTCTTAAATGCTGAAAAGCAATTATTTAGGTTTGTGAATAGTTATTAAACCGTTTCAGCGAGCAGTATTTCAAACAATAATGAATATTATATTTGCTGCATTGGTTCATTTTGCTACATTTGCAATTCCCAGCAAGAGAAAATGTTTACAACATTGCAAATGAAATTGAAATTCGGGGTGTAGCGTAGCCCGGTATCGCGCCTGGTTTGGGACCAGGAGGTCGTAGGTTCGAATCCTGCCACCCCGACACTAGCGATACCAAACTGAGTCAAAAACCCTCTAAATTTATTAATTTAGAGGGTTTTTTCGTTTATTTTAAAAAATTTCATACCAAAGAACCCCAATGAATACCAAAGTTCTTATGCCCTATTCTGCACCCTGTTTTTTATTCGTAGAATTGACCAATGCGTTTTACGGGCAGTTACTATTGATTTGCCTGTAAACTATTTGTAAGTGTTTAATCCGTTTTGAACAAGTCATCAATTTGTACTTGACGGAAAATTATATCAAATGAGTTTAAAAGGAAACAAATCGTATAAAAACAACAAATTCATTCAGCCACAACTTTTTTCTGAAAAAAGACAAGGCAAGTAAGGGAAACGCGCCGCTTTACGTGCGGGTTACTGTTAACAGGAAGTTGGTAGACATTTCTTTAAAGCGTCGAATAAAAATTAGCTCCTGGAATCATGAATTGCAAAAGCTTGAAGGGAGCGATCAGGAAACTAAAGATATTCGCGAGAAAATCCGGCAGATGGGCAATGAAATCAATGCTGCATACGATGTTTTACGCTATGATAAGGAACTTTTAAGCGCAGATGCCATTAAAGCGAAAATTGAGGGCATAGATGAAGAGAATACAACTCTTTTATGGCTGATGAATTATCACAATACCGAAATCAAAAAACTGCTTGAACCCGGTACTATGAAAAACTATTTCAGCACCGAACGCTATATCAAAGAATTTTTGATGAATAAGAAAAGGCGTAAGGATATGTACCTATCCCAACTGGATTACAAGTTTATTATTGATTTCGAGATTTACCTTAGACAGCGTGAACCCAATCCCGGACAAAGGCCATGCGGTAATAATACCGTTATGAAGCATATCGAGCGGCTCAGAAAAATGATAAACATTGCTTTGAAAAATGACTGGATCGTCAAAGACCCTTTCTCCGCTTTGAACGCCATATCATTAACAAAGACAGGCAGTGTTTGGAATTTGAGGAACTGGAAACCATCAAAAATTTGGAACTGGAAAGAGATGGGCACCAAATTGTGCGGGATACTTTTATTTTCAGTTGTTACACCGGGTTAGCTTTTGCAGATGTATCCCAATTAAGCTATGATCATTTGGTAACCGATATTGAAGGCGAAAAGTGGATAGAGATGGTAAGGCAGAAAACAGCCAATTTTTCAGGGAAGAAATTTTACGTATTACTTTTACCGGAAGCCATTGAATTAATAAAGAAGTACAAAGGCCATCCTATGGCATCATATACCGGAACAGTATTCCCATTGTTTTCAAATCAAGCCACTAACCGTTATCTAAAAGTAATAAGCAAAAAAGCTAATCTAAATTTTGCTTTAACCTATCATATAGCCAGGCATACATTCGCAACAACAGTCACTTTGGGGAACGGCGTACCAATGGAAAGTGTATCTAAAATGCTTGGACATTCCAGTATCCGCACAACGCAGATCTACTCAAAAGTGAAAAAGAAAAAGGTGAGTTCGGACATGAAAATTTTGAGGGATCGGCTAAAACTGGCATAGTTTAAAAACCACAAAGTCCGCTAAAGAGCATTAGTCCCTTATCGTGTCTTTAGTGGTGAGCCAGCTATGTTTTGGCTATGCCAAAACCGCTGGCCCTCCTCATGCTATCGCATTCGTCGGGGATTTTTTTAAGATTTTTAAAAATCAGTGATGTTATGGAAACAACAATTAAAATCAATAAAGGTGGCCGTCCTAAAAAGCGGGCCATAAGACGGCAGCTACTGGCGGCTATGTGTACCCCTTTAGAAAAAACGCTAATTGAAATCAATGCGAAAAGAGCGTGTATGACCGTTTTGGAGTTTCTTAGGGAATTAGGTTTGAAAGGGCGTGTAAAAATTAAAGTTAAGACCCTGCCGAAAATAGTATTGGAACTAACCGGCACTTTAAACCATATGGCCGCTAATATCAATCAGCTTGCAAGGAAACGGAATAGTGGCGAGGAACTGAATGCGCTGGAAAGGGCTACGCTTAATAAGGCTGTTAGAGATTTACAAGGTTTAGTAACTGATATTAAAACTTATGTACAATGATTGGCAAAATAATCACTGGTAAAAGCTTCCGGGGATGTATGAACTACTTACATGAAGGCAGGTTACAGGAAAACGAAGAATTACAAAAACAGGAAATGGAAAAGAAACAAGCACAGGTTATTGCTTATAACCAATGCTTTGGCACTAAGCAGGAACTTATTAGACAATTTATTGAAGTGAGTAAACTCAATACAAAAGTCAGCAAACCTGTATTTCATGCCACTATTAGTTTTGCTTATGCTGATGCCAATAAGTTGAACAATCAGGATAAGGCAGACATCGCAGCGGGATTAGCCAAAGATTTTGGATTTAGCAACAACCAATATGTAGTCATATCACATGGTGATACCCAGCATGAGCATTTATACGTTGTGGCTAACCGCATAAATTATAATGGCCGGACAGCCAGCGATAGCAACAGTTATAAACGCATGGCTGATTTTTGCCGGAAGATGGAGATTGAGCATCAATTGACAAAAGTATTAAGCCCTAATAAATTCCTTGCGCCGGAGTTCAGGGTAGCCCAAAGCCAACGAATAGATAACCGCAAGGAAGCTTTAAAGCAACACTTATCATCTTCTATGCACCATTGCAAGAGTATTAAAGACGTAAAGCAATATATGGAGGGCAAAGGGTATAAAGTAGAACTTGGCCGTGGTATTGCCTTTACCGACCAGCAAATGGTACGCTTTAAAGGTAGCCAGGTAGGTTATTCTTTAGCGGACCTAGAAAAGAAACTTAAACAACAAATGCTATTACAGCAAAAACAAACACTGACAAGAGAATTGAAACCGGAAAAAACCATTAACCAGTCGGGAGGGGTAACATTATGAAAAGGGAAGAAACACACATGGACGAGACAGTATTAACCGATGTGCTTACTAATTTAACAGAAGAAGTAAGGCTGTCAAAAACTTTATCGAAAAGCAACAAAAAGTTATTGGTGAAAAAGACCAGGAGATTAAAAACCTTGTTCGTGATTTTGAGCAAAAATATAAAAGCATACAGGTGATTGCACCAAAGCCGGACATGACCGCTACAAATACGGCTTTAGATCAAAATCTCAATAAAATCAATAGCACTTTAGAAAGTAAGTTGGCAAACATCAAACAAAGTGTTGAAGCCGGACCAAAGCCGATCACCAGGCATTTCAGATTTTTATTATTCCCGGAATCGAACACGGATTATTATTACAAGATGGTTTTCGGTAGGCTGATACCCTGGAGTTTTTTATTTGTTGTGGTTTTGTATCTCTTAAGTGTTGGTCAAAAAACGGTAGAAGCCTATCAGGCCAGCCAATATAATAAGGAGGGCAACCAATGTATTGCCGCTTGGAATGAAGTATATGCACATGAAAGCAAAGCAGTAAAGAAAGCAATGGACAAGGCTTTGTCAAAAGTTAAAGTAAACGATAAATAAATACAGGTAAGTGCATCAATATTATGGGCAATTTAAGGCAAAGCAGGTTTATCCATGAATCCCGGAAGTCCGGGGTCATTAGCATTCTGTTCCCATCAGACTCGTCCAAAGGAGTTATATTATACCTCCATGGCAACACAGGCGCATTAGATAAGTGGGGAAATATATCTAAAACATACACCAGTCTCCATTATGATTTGTTCATGATGGATTATCGAGGTTATGGTAAAAGTGAAGGCTCAATCAAAAACGAAGACGAATTGTATAGCGATGTGCAAGAAGTATATAATTATCTTAAGTCTTTTTACAATGAAAACAAGATTATAGTATTAGGTTATTCTATAGGAACAGGGCCAGCCGCATTTTTAGCATCAAAAAATCATCCTAAAGAACTAATCTTGCAAGCACCTTATTATAGCCTGCCAGATGCAATGCATCATTTGAGACCTTCATACGATACCACCAAAATTGCGTTTCATTTTGATACCTATCAGTTCCTTAAACACACAACAGTCCCGATCATTATTTTCCATGGAGTTCAAGATAAAATGTTTTACTATGGTTCTTCGTTAAAAATGGAAACATTTTTTAAACCAGGGGATAAATTAATTACTTTAAAAGGGGCTGGACATCCATTTATGGACCAAAACCCAGATTATTTATATTCGTTGAAAAATATTCTAAAAAATTAGTAGAATTAAAATTCATCTTACCCCCACACAAAATTCTCATTTTGGCAGGAACCTGTCCAGGGTGTATGAACAACGCAGCCGCACAAACCCGCCCTTCGCTGCCCTTGACAGAACCCGTCCAAAATAAGGGGAGTTGTTTAAGAGTTAAGGTATAAGCTCTAAGCTGCATATTTCATCAGATCCACATAGCCCGAGCCACGATTGACAACGGCAAACATTCTGGAAATGATTTTGTTACAAATAACATTTAGCGTACTCATCTTATTTTTCACTTCGCTCACTCTTCTTTTATAATAGGTTTTCATTTCTGGATTATATGCGCAAGCACATATAGCCACCATGTGGATTAATTTTTTTAGCTGCTTGTTGGATAAACTACTGACTCGTGTTCTTCCTTTTATGCTCGTGCCAGACTGATGTTCAAAAGGAGCCGTTCCCACATAGCAGGCGAACTTTCGCCAGGTAGCAAAACGGGTAAAATTGTGCGTATAAGCAATCATATTTGCGGCGAGTACAGGTCCTACACACTTAATACTGGTCAGTAATTGATAGTTTAATTTAACTGCTTCATCACTTTCTATAACCGCCTTTATTTGTTCTTCAATCTTTTTAACTTGAACCGTTAGGTTCATTATTAGGCTTTTATAAACTTGAAATATCCCCTTGTGCTCTTTTCCTTCCAATGCCTTTTTCTGTTCTTTCCATGTGCCTTTATACCCTCCACGATCACATACCAAGCGATTTCGTAATGTAAGCAGCGACTGAAGTTTGAGAATACTTTTGGCTGGTAATAGAGTTGCCTGAATGGTTTCGCGGTGTAGCCAAGCATATTCAGCGATTCTTTGTGCATCGATCTGGTCATTCTTTCCTCTTCTGATCCCTATAGATTGTTTGATCTGAAGCGCAGGAATCATAGCGAATGGGATTCCAATATCATTTAGATAGGTAGCAAGTTTAATTGAATACATACCGGTATGCTCGAAGCAGATGATCATCTCCGCCGGTTCCGATTGTTTACTATGCTTTTTTACCCAACTTAAAAATAAAGCAAATCCTTTTTCCTCGTTACTGAATGTTTTGGAAGCACCGATTCCGTGCAGGTGGACATCAATAGTAAGCTTTGATACATCGATGCCGATAAATACTTTGTATTTCATACTAAATAAATTAATGTGATATACTCAGACTAAAACCTTTATAAGACCTTGTGTCTAAAATTCTAACTTGTCATTGACATCGACTTGTGACTCCGGAACAGGGACTAATACGGGCCATAGGTCTTTAGCCTGGGCCTTGACTTGGTTCACCTTATTCTTTGTCAAAAGATACTTTCGATAATAATCACAAAGCAAATCTAAAGGGCCTTGACTCCTTACCCGGCTTCCGCTGTTGTTGCTTACATGGTAAATATGGGCTGGTGTGTTCTGTGGGCAAGAAAATCCTTAAACTGGAAAGATGATAATAGCTGACATTAAATTGCAGTCCTTTTACTAAAACTCATGCATGGTGTTACCTTTTGTGCAACGATAAGACCCATTTTTAGGTCTTATCGTTGCATTGGAAGTAATATGCGCGGATTCCCTTTTTAATGTTTATTGTATTCAGACTAACAGAATGTCATTCGTTAAAATGTCTAATTTAACATAAAGTCGTTTGAAATAGTGTATATTTGTGCATAAACCCATTTGACTTTAAGTAATCTATCAGACATGGAAAGAGTAGAAAAAGCGCAATTAATCAAATGGAAACAGTCGGGCAACCGCAAGCCGCTCCTTATCCGGGGGGCAAGGCAGGTAGGTAAAACGTGGCTGATGAAAGCTTTCGGTCGTGAAGAATACACGCAATGCGCTTATGTTAATTTTGAAAGCAATAAAACGTTGAAAAACATTTTTACCGATGATTTTGATATTCGCCGGATTATAACTGCCCTACAAATAGAAACTGGTGTAACTATTGATACCAGTAATACATTGATTATTCTGGATGAGATACAGGAGGCACCGGGTGCGCTGACATCCCTGAAATACTTTCAGGAAAATGCGCCTCAATACCACATCATCTCTGCGGGCTCTTTGTTAGGGGTGGCTCTGAACAGGCACACCTCCTTTCCGGTCGGGAAAGTTGATTTTTTAGACCTTTACCCTTTAAGTTTTACGGAGTTTTTGGAAGCATTGGGCGAAAAGCCATTACTTGATCTTTTAAAAAGTAATGACTGGACATTGATCAAAAATTTCAAGGTCAAGTATATTCAATTGTTAAAGCAGTATTATTATGTAGGCGGTATGCCCGAAGTGGTATTGTCCTTTTCAAAAAACACTGACTTTAATGAGGTAAGGAACATACAGAAGCGGATATTGGCAGCTTATGAACAGGACTTTTCCAAACATGCCCCAAACGAAATTGTACCGAGGATCAGGATGCTTTGGAACACCATACCTGCACAGTTGGCAAAGGAAAATAAAAAATTTATTTACGGGGTAATTAAACAAGGGGCCAGGGCAAAAGATTATGAACTGGCTATGTCATGGCTTATTGATTGCGGCCTCATCCACAAAGTAAACCGGGCATCCAAACCGGCAATACCCTTAAAGGCGTATGAAGACTTTAGCTCGTTTAAATTATTTATGGTGGATATAGGCTTATTAGGTGCAATGGTGGATGTAGATGTAAAAACCCTATTAGAAGGCAATATTGTGTTTGAAGAATTTAAAGGTGCATTAACAGAACAATTTGTATTACAGCAACTGGTTGTGAATAAAGAATTGGCCACTTATTACTGGTCTGCCGAAAACGCGACTGCTGAAATAGATTTTTTAGTACAGTATGCTGGTCATGTTGTACCCATAGAAGTTAAAGCGGAAGAAAACCTGCAAGCCAAAAGTTTAAAGACATTCTGCCAAAAATACAAGCCGTTGACGGCGATACGGACTTCCATGTCTGATTTCAGAAAAGAGGATTGGTTAACCAATCTACCCTTGTATGCCATCAGCGAATTGACCAGGGTAATATGTTAAAAAATTTGCTTTTTTGTGATGTTTAAATAGTGTATTATTTGTATTTTTATTAAGCATTTGTGAATTTAATAAAGGCATTAATGCAGAATAGTTCCTTATGAAATTTTAAATAAATGCCCTAATCTACACCCTGCACTTTTAAGGGTATGTTAAGTATTTATAAATCAATAATTTAGAGTTTGGCGGCTTAATCCTGCCACCCCGACTTCAACACAAAAAGAGCTTAGTAGAAATGCCAAGCTTTTTTTGTTTTAACTTAAAACCATTTCCATACTTCATATTAACCTTGCCATAACATTGATGTAATAAGTTCGAAATGAAAATCCGTTAAAAGTCATTTTTTCGGGGTACATCGAATTAATTATTTCCCGTTTCTTTTCTATATCCCCTGTTTCAAATACAGAATCAAGTTTTAACAGGTTATTTACTCCTTTATTCAGCAAATCATTAAAATCTACTTTATCGTGGTTATGGTGCTTAATTTTGCCTCTAACTTTTCCACCTTAGTACTCTATTCACTTTTCATTTCCCTGAAATCAGAAGGCTCTATTTGCCTGGAAGAAAGTTACAACATAGCTCAGGATTATTAATAAACCATAAACGAGTTTTGGGACGCGACAACCGTGTAACTTGTATATTTAGAGTTGAAAGCTAAATTGCTTCCCAGGCAAAAACTGATTATATGAAAAAATTTTTTATAAGGCTACTGCTGCTAATTGCTTGCATCAGCTGTTGTACGAAGTCTTACACCCAGTCGCACCACCATCAAAACAACAAACACTGGCTCCGGGATTTTCAAGCTGCCGCAAACTCTACCGTTTTATTAAATAATGAACGGGCGACAATACCACTTAAAGACCTTCAAGAGAATATAGCTTCTATAAATGTAAATGCCGGAAATGCAGCTGCTTTCGACAGCCTTTTAAATAAATATACCAGCGTAACAAGTTTTGCAGGATCCCGGTACAATTTAGATTCAACTCTTAATGGATTAAGCGATGACTTAAAATTCTATCATACCGTAATTGTGCGGGTTTCCGCGGAAAGATTAGCTGATAAGAGGATTATGAGATTTATACTTGATATACAGCACCACAAACAATTGGTTCTTTTTGTATGGGGTAAATTTAAGTTCTTAAAATATGCGGAAGATATCCATGAGCCAATCATATGGACCGAAAATGAAACAACTATTACTGACGATTTAGCTGCTCAGCTGATTTTTGGCGGAGTAGGTGCCCACGCCAAACTAAACCGTACTTACACTTCAAAATATATTAAGGGAACCGGCAATATCACTGCTCCCAATCGCATAGCCTATACCGTACCGGAAGAAACGGGGATTAATATTGAAGATATTGAAGAACCAATAAATTCATTAGTGGCGAGGGCAATCGGCGAAAAGGCTGTTCCCGGCGCTGTTGTTATAATTTTAAAAAATGGCAAAGTAATCTTCAACAAAGCATATGGTTATCATACTTACGACCGTAAAGAACCTATGTTGATAACAGATATTTTCGATTTAGCTTCTGTCACAAAAGTCTCTGCCACCACAATGGCAATTATGCATCTATATGATCAAAAAAAGTTAGCCCTGGATTCTACCTTCGGTTACTATATTCCCAGTGCCAGGAACACAGATAAGAGCAATATAAAGATAAAGGAACTGTTGCTGCACCAGTCGGGGCTAGAACCGGATGTTGATTTGCCACTTCTACCAACAGATATGAGCACCGACTCCTCAGCTGATTACCCGCTAAAGGCTGGAGATAAAGTTTTTATAAAAAAAGAATATTTTAGGGAAAGTATGTGGCCGCACATGCTACATTCCAAAATGGATACACGAGGCAAATATGTTTATTCGGATCTTAGTATGACCTATATGAAAGAAGTGGTTGAACGTCAATCGTTGGAGAAATTGGATGAATATGTGCAACAACATTTTTATGGGCCCTTGGGCATGCAAACTGCAGGCTTTAACCCGCTAACCAGATTTGATATTAAACAGATTGTACCCACCGAACATGAAGAAATCTTTAGGAAGCAATGGCTTCGGGGCTACGTTCATGATCCTACGGCGGCGAGGTATGGCGGCATTTCGGGCAACGCCGGTTTATTTGCATCTGCCAATGATCTTGCCATCCTTTACCAGATGATTTTAAATGGCGGTACTTATGGCGACGTCCAATATTTAAAACCCGAAACCATTCATCTTTTTACTTCAGGCCAGTCTGCTGTGAGCCAGAGGGGGCTTGGATTTGATAGAAAAGACGCTGCAAGCGAAAATGGTTATCCTTCTAAATTAGCATCTAGGGATACTTATGGCCATACGGGTTTTACCGGTACTTCTTTTTGGGTTGATCCCGATAAAAATCTGGTCTGCATATTTTTATCCAACCGTGTTTACCCAAAAGTAAATGACACAATTTATGAACTGCACACACAGGGTAACATAATGGATGCAGTTTACAAGGCTATTCAAAACAGTGAAGGAAAACTTCACTAAACGCAGTAAATTTTCTGTAATTGTTACACCACTATGTAAGATTGCCTTTAGTTTCATGGCACCAATGTCCTGAAGTGAGCGCATCCTTATACCATCCACTTTTTCGACCTTGTTTATTAATATGTATTGATAAGCAAGTATATCCACCTTGATTCCATTAATAAAATAGAAAGTGCCATTGTTATTGTCTTAATATTTTCTGCATTACAGGTTTAAGTTAAATGGCAGCTGATTTGGTGGGCATCAAAATCCACGTCAGTAAAAAGGTCAATATCTACTGACTTGCGGTGCCCTACTTTTAGTGAAAGTGTAGTGCCGCCTACCAGGTTGAAGGATTCCAATTCTTTATCACTCATTAGTTTTTTAATCAGAACCAATGTCCCGGTCTCGACATTTAAAAAAATGAAACTGCGTCATGCAGGTATTCCAATTGAATATATCTGCAAGCTGCAGGGGCGCACTGAACAAACTTATTATTATCATATTCGGTATCACACCAAGATATTAGCTGATGAGACTTTATTAATTTCTAAGATAATGTCAATTCGAGCAGACTTACCTGGTATAGGAGTACCGAAATTAAGGTATATGCTTTTGATTCATACTGATTATAAACTCAATTGTCCCGGCAGAGATAAACTTTATGAGCTTATGCGCAAACATTCATTGCTACTGATCAGGAAGGTAAAGAGAGATACAACAACAGATTCAAGACACCGGTATATATTATATCCCAATTTAATTAAGGGCCTAAACATAGATAGACCTAATCAATTATAGGTCAGTGACATTACCTATTTATCTATTCTTGCTGGTTACGGCTACCTCAGCTTGATTAAAGATGCTTATTCACATAAAATAGCCAGCTATCATGGTGCACTATAATTTATAAAAGTTTGATTCCGCTACTGCATTAAGTATAGCTTTAAATACATTAAAGCCTGAGTTGACCCAAGAACTTTATCACCACCCGGATAGGGTTAGTCAATATTAGTCAGATGCGTATGTTCAAATTTTAACAACTCATCCTGAAATAGGAATCAGTATGACAGGAAATGGAGATCGATATGAAAATGCAATTGCTGAACGTATAAATGAAATTCTGAAAAGTGAATTTAATCTTGACCAAATATTCCAATCTATGGTAGAAATGAAAGCCTCGGTTGAAAAAAGTATCGATGGGTTTACCGAAAAAAACCATTTGCATCATGCAATTACTTAACTGCAAATCAGGCACACGGTGAAACTGGGTATCAAAAAAAAAGATTGAAAAATAATTATATCAAAAAAAACGATGACCTTGTAGAAACTCAAGAATTAGCAGATCTTTAATTATAAATAAGAAAGACCTCAGAACCAAGGTTGGCCAGAACTAAAACCTATTCAGTAAAACTTGCCAATAAGACTAAAAGCCATTCAGGAGTGGACAATAAGGGAATGCCATGGATTATAAATTCAAACTCTTGCTAAACCAATGTCAAAATACTTTTTACAAAGCCGTATAAGAGTTTTTCCTCCTCATAAACCAATTTATCCGATTCTTAAATCAAGCGCTAGCAATTTCACGTTTGTAATTAAGGCGTTGAAAATCAAAAACATTAAAAGAAGGCTACTTCATAACTAATTGACTTGACTGCCAACAATATCCGTAGAATAGTGTTGTAAAAAAATGGTTAATTAATTATTTGTAATTATGAAAGCACTAATCATAAACTGCACGTTAAAACCTTCCCCTAAATTTTCAAATACCGGTTCTTTAATTAAAAAAGCCGAATCTCTTTTAAAAGAAAGCGGGGCAAAGACTGAAGTAATCCGGCTGGTTGATTATGAAATCAAACCAGGAAACGCGACAGATGAGGGCGATGGCGACCAATGGCCGGTCATTCTGGAGAAGATTAAAGCGTGTGATATTTTAATCATTGGCACACCGGTTTGGATGGGGCACCTGGCATCAACTGCACAAAGGGTGATTGAGAGATTGGATGCCATTTTTCATGAGGAAGGTTTTACGGACGAAAAAACCGGGCAATATTTCACTTATAACAAAGTTGCGGGTTGCTTAATCACAGGAAATGAGGACGGGGCGCATTCCTGTGCCGCGCAGGTTCTTTGGGCCTTGCAGGAACTTGGTTTTACTGTTCCGCCGAATGTCAACGCTTATTGGGTAGGCATTGCCGGCGAAGGAAAGGATTATGTGGAAGCAGGGGGAGAGAAACACTTTTATACCAATTCCACTTTACGGTATATGATCGCCAATCTTATCTTTTTTGCAAAGCTTTTAAAAGCTAACCCAATTGATACCAATCTGAAAGAATTAGAAAAAATAGCAAATACCGAAAGTAATCCTAGGTAACTTAAATTAACCGACCGTGATTTTTTTGTTTATTTTCAAGTAAGTACGATTATACAATTCCTGCACTATATTTAATCAATATTCAAAATAAAACGCCGCACTACTGTTTACTGTACTCCTAAACTGTTTTTTTCAACAATTGGTCCGATTGGAAAATTTATTAATTACTTATTAGCAAACTTATACAAATCTAAAGGCTGCAGAAATGCGGTTACATGTTGTAAAGCAATACGTGCAACTGAATTTTAGTTACGATAAATAATTGCAGGATACCATAACGAGCGCTTTTAAAGTGTGCAATACGTCCATTTCTTCAATAACCATAGTGGATAAGGAAACGCAATGACTAAAGGTAAAAAGAGTTTTAGACGTTGATTGGATAT
>Ga0209724_1002522_pt1 | contig 15557 bp, 12 predicted proteins | sample grotaG_FD_184143 | JGI IMG/M metagenome (GOLD analysis project Ga0209724, IMG submission 184143) | Glacier valley bacterial and archeal communities from Borup Fiord, Nunavut, Canada, to study Microbial Dark Matter (Phase II) -... | ecosystem: Environmental > Aquatic > Freshwater > Ice > Glacier ...
TTTTTTCCGTTACCAGGGCAAGCGCAACACATAACACAACACAGCCAGCCAAACATACGATAAGCGCCAATGGGCTAATAAATTCCGATGTAATTGTAAATTCCAACATGATTTTTGATTTATAGTTTTCCCTTATTCAAACGCAAAAGGGATTGGCGTTTTGTCCCGATGCTGCGAGTCGAACGCAGTGACATTCCGGTTCAAGGGGATTGAATAATGGCCATTCGTTGCCTGATGTTATTGGACTCAGAATGGCCATTAGGTATTGATTTTCAATTGTGATTGGTGATTTGATGGCATATTTGCCATTTGCCGAAGTCTGCCGGTAGGTGCCAGCCTTATTCGTGTATGGACAACTCGTAAACCATACTTGTTTCGGATCCCGATTTGCTCAGCACAAACCTTTAGTATTTATTGCATAAAAACGCAATAAACCCGCTCCCGATTACTTATTCCACAAACGCAAACTCGTTCCTTTTGAGTATAGAATTCAAACTCCCGAATTTCCAACGATCGCCCGCTATCTTGTTGCAAGTTTATAGCTTTTTTACAAAGTTATAGCTCTCCCAAAAGTCACCGCAAACCACCGCTAAGCGCGAATAGATAAAAGTTTTCAATATGTCAAAGATCAAACATCCATATCAAACGACCCAATCGGGCGTAGGTATCCCAGAACGCACAGTCGCGCGTTTTTTTCTGTTCTCCTTATGGACACTACATTATATTTAATAGACTTTAGACTATTTGCAAAAAACGTTTCTTTTGCAGTCCTTTAATCCCGATTTATACGGGACCTATCAGGATTATTTTTTTTCTCTGACAATCGCATTCATAACATTATGATATGAATGAATCATTCGTTTTTCAATAATTTCACCCGATTTATTAAGTTTAAATTGTTCCCTGACTGTCATACGATCAAAAATATAATCAACTGTCAATATTTTAAGATCAATTTTTTTAAGCTTACAATAATCTACATGAAAGGACTCTTTAGACTCTAAAATATAGTTTAGAACTTTAAAAATTGAGCCGGTAAAATTTTTATACTCAAAATTTGCTTTAGATTTAATTTGTTGAGCTGTTAATTGTTTTTCTGTTGTTTCTGTTGTGGTAACGTTTGCGTTTTTCATAGTAAATAATTTTAAAGATTAAATTGTAAATTGTTAAATGTTAAATAGGTTGAAACACGGTTGTTTCGTTTTGACATTGCAAAGTAATATCTAAAAAATGCAATCTGCAAGCAGATTGAATATAATGTTGTTTATTTGGAATCATTCTAATTTTATATAATTGTATATCAATTATATAAATATTTTAAAAAAATGAAATAAATTTACATACAAACTTTACAATACATATTAAAACACATAATAAAATAATGTTATATATTTGATTATCAATTATTAAACTACTTTTATAATATTTGAGTGAAAATCTAAATTAGCCTAGATTATAGACCTTAAAATACTATTTAACACATATTTTATATCTTATTATATATCAATTAATTGAACTATAATAATTGATTATCAAACTACGTTTAAATGAATAGACAGCAACAACCAGACAGCAACAACCAGACAGCAACGAACAGCAACAACCAGACAGCAACAAATAAGACAGCAACAAATAAGACAGCAACAAATAAGACAGCAACAAATAAGACAGCAACAAATAAGACAGCAACAAATAAGACAGCAACGAATAAGACAGCAACGAATAAGACAGCAACGAATAAGACAGCAACGAATAAGACAGCAACGAATAAGACAGCAACGAATAGAAACGCGCCCGCGGATCATATATCCCTATTGTTTTATGTTAATGTAATTACATAAGCCTATCCGGGCGGCTCGGCCATCACTATATGAAAATAAAAATTTTCAATCTGAAATTTGTGATTAAAATCTGTAAATGTGCAGCTTACGCAGTGCATTTTTTAAATCATATAGCCAAACATGGTAGCTGATTATATCTCACCTGGCATTTTAGGCTGTCTCCCCGACTGAAAAAGTGTCCTTTATTAGGAAAACTTCAATAAGTAATATTGAACCATGGAACAAAACCGATCGATAAATATCTATGATGCGATTTCTCAGATGAGGGAACTGTCGAAAGCGGGAGAAACATTTTCAATCGCATTTATGTCGTGTGATACCAGCAGGGAAAAAAGTTCAGGAATGGTGGAGCTCACAAAAGTAAAGCTGAGAAGCTCTGCTCCGGATGATGCTTTTAAGAACAGTCAATACATCATTAACTATCTCAATGTTGAGACGAACATCCCCGGACAGTTTTATCAGATATTATTAATGTACTATAACGGAATGAGGATTACACTATGAAGCAAATTGCATTACCTGGGGGAACACTGATTGAAGTGGCTCATGAGGCATTCTATTTTTCTATAAAGGATGAGTCATATGCTGCGTCTTCCGGTACCGACACATCAACATCGACATTACTATCTGCCACCACACCCGATCCTTTAAGTGTTGGCGAATACAAGGTTATACCGGAGGGAGTGAGTAACAATATCCCCTCCTATCTGCGTGACCTGCTGGATGGCAATCATCTTGGAGGAAGCGTACTTGATAAGGTTATCGGATTGATTCTTGCTCAGGGTGTTGCCCAATACACCGAAAAGATTATTGACAACCAGATTACGCGGCAATGGGCGGAAGATGCACAGGTTACAGAGTGGCTAAGATTGTGGGATCACAAAACTTACATTATCAACTCGCTGGAGGATCTTGTTAAAGGCGGTGCCTATTATTCGAAATTACTTCGCAATGTTGGCGGGCGTTTGGGTGGCGGTGGCACCGGCAAGATTAACGAGTTGCAGCATGTTTGTGCTTCGGAATGCAGACGCGAATGGCCGGACAATAAAGGCTTGATTAATCGTCTGTTTGTTGGGGACTGGGACAGCACGAGTACCGAAAAGATGGTTTACCCGGTATGGAGCAAACTGACAAAAACACTTCGGCCTACCATGATGGCATACAGGAACATGTACCGCTTTGGCAGGGGTTTGAATCAGCCAATATTACCTGCTTACTGGGGAGTACGGAGCTGGATGGCTCGTAGTACCGATGTCCCGGACATCCTGAATAACCTTAGTGAAAATACGCTGGGGGTAAAATGGCATATTATTTCACCATCCTCCTACTGGGACGCGGTGGAAGTTCACCTAAAAGCGAAGGTGGAAGGTGAAGGAAAACTGTGGAAACAGGATATGCTCGAATCCTACAAAGAAGCTTTTCTTCAATCGCTGGCGACAGTCCTGGCAGGAAAAAAGAATGTGGGAAAGTTTATTCATACGCAATCATCCAGGATTGATCTTGATCTGGGTAAAAGTGATATTGACAAATGGGAATTTATCCCGCTCGATATGAAAATGGATAAGTTTATTGCTTCCCAGATTGAAATCTCAAAGCGGGCTGATGTTGCTATTGCAAGTGGTATTGGCCTTGCTCCTTCCCTATCAAATATTGTGGCTGACGGCAGACAAGGATCAGGAAGCGAATCGCTTTACAGCTATAAATTATTCAGAACATCAAGCGTTTACAGGATTGAATATGCCATTTTTGGTATACTAAACGACGTAATCAGCTACAATTGGCCTGAAAAGAAGGTGCAATTAGGGTTTTACAGCGAATCGGTGATGAAAGAGCAGGATGTAACGCCATCGGACAGAATAGTCAATAAAGTCCCTTAATAAAAGACTAAAAAAACTCATGATATGATTTTCAACAAATCGAAAGATTTAAAAGCCGCATTAAATGAATTTCGGGTACATGTTCCCAAACTTGACAAGAACACCGAATTTGAATTGTTAATGCCCGATATCGACAATGCTGAATACGAGCTTCGGAAGATTTGTGGTTCTGCCGTTTACGACAAGGCAGAAAAAGAGTACAACGATGCTGTCATTGATGCTGATAATACTCCCCTTGTATTGCTTGTTAAGGGTGCAATTGCCAATACTGCTTTCCGTGATTACACAACAACGAACGATTTACGCCATTCGCTTACCGGACGCAAAGCATCCATCAATCCGGCCAACGAAAAACAGGCATGGGAATTTTTTATTGAGCGCGATAATGCGGGGTTGAACTTTCGCATACAAAAGGCGCTGAACCGGCTGATCGATTACCTCGACCGTGAAAAAGTTACAGAGTGGACCGGATCTAATGTATATAAGGTCCGGCACCGTGTACTACTTTCTGACATTGATCTGTTCAGCCGCTTCTACCCGATTGAAAACAGCCTGGAATTGTTTTGCCAGTTGCTTCCATTTCAGCTGGAGATGCAGCGTAAATATATCGCACCTGTTTTGGGGGAAGATTTATTGCGGCAAATGATTGCCCTGGATATGAATGCAAGCGGATCGGCAGGTGATGAAAAACTACAACTGCTGATTGAATATGCAGCTCCGGCACTTGCACTCTGGACAATGGCCACGGGTATAAAACGGTTATCAGTGAAGCTATTGCCGGAAGGTTTGGTGCAGCAATTTAAGAGCTCTGTTCAATCGCGCGACTCTTCATTTTCGGTGGCCGGGAAAGAGAAAGATTTAATTGTGAGCTCGCTTATTGGCGATGCACAGGAAGCAACGGCCATGCTTGAAAACCAGCTCCGCATTATCACTGCAAAAGAGGATAAAACAGTTGTTGCCCCGGTGAGTATGCTCTCTGACAGAAACCTATCCACCAATAAATATTTCTCCATATGAACGAGCTCTTAATACCCGAAAAGAAGATTAAGGTAAACTATCCTTCATCCTGGGACGAGATAAAAGCTGAAAATGCTTGCCGGATCGGAGAGTTTATGCACGATTGCTACACGGGGAAAATTGATTACGATATGGCGCGGAAACTTGCTGCAGATGAATTTCTGAACCGCGTTAACAGCGTCAATAAACCAGTGCTCGATGAAGATTCAGTGGACTTTTGGGGCACAGAATCTTTACTGGCTGACTCAGTAGATTTTCTGTTTAATCGTGAAGAGACGAAAGATGGTGAGAAGAATGTAAGTATCAATCCTAAGTTCTGCACCCAACTGGTACCGTGGGTAAAAGTTGGATTGCGATGGTATATTGGTCCAAAGGATCTGCTTTCGGACCTGACTATCTTTGAATTTAAGGAAGCCTCCTGGCGAATAGGCAAATATTTCGAAACCAGGGATGATCAGTATTTGAACGAGATTTTTGCGGTGCTCTACCAGCCTGGAGGATTGATCGGAAAAAGAAAGGTGAGAGGCGCGATGATAGAGACGCACAGCCGTGCGTCTGTACAACAACAAGATCGAAATTACAGGATGGCAATCGAGGCGGCGACACATGTACCAATCGGATTGAAGTTTATGATCTACCTGTTTTTTATTGGTTGCATGAATTGGCTCCGGGAAGAGGCAGTTGAAATAGATGGTAATGAGATACGATTTGGATGCTTATTTCCTAAAGCCTCCCCCGGCTCCTCCGAAGGTGGGGAAAAGGAAAACGACACTGGCATGGCAGGAATCTTGTTTCAAATGGCCGAAAGTGGCGTGTTTGGGAACATGGAGCAAACAAGTAAAGTGAGTATGTGGGATGTTTTTTTACGGTTGTTACAGATTCATAATCAGATTAAAAAAATGAAATCATGATAGATGTACGGAGATATGTGAAATTGGGAAATCTGCTTGCAGGGTTTCCACCACTGCAAACTTTTATTTATGGGGCTGCAGATGAAGATTTAATAGCAAAAATTCAGGTATTGGAAAGTGACCAATACCCGGTTTTGGTTGGTATTCTTCCAACTATAATGGGCACCGGTCGTAACATGGATGAACTGGGATATGAATCGCCGTTATTTTTTTATTCTTTAGATGTAATTCGTAATCGCACCGATGAGGAACTCGTGAGCACCTGGGAAAAGACGCTTGATGGGATAAAAGGGATTCAGAAGGCGCTGAAATGGTATCGCAATTATCCGCAATGGAGAGAACTTTACGATGTTACACCGGATTCGATTCAAATTGATCCGGAATATGGGATATGGGGCTGCATGGGTTGGAGTATCCGGTTCAATATTGCGCATGAAAACGAAATTACAATTGAAGGGTATGAGCCGGGTTAATGATTGAAATTATGAACGATTAGCAAAGGAGTAATTGCCACGAAGGCTAAGTCCCGATGAGAAGATTCAGAGGATTGAAGAACAAATCAGCCTTTAAAGAAAATGGAGTGCGGCTCCCTTTTTTTGGTCGTGGGGGAGTAAACATGTTGCAAAACAGGTAAAAAAGTAAATTGCAAACAGTTACGTAAAAAGGAAAAACTTTACATTTACCATAAATTAAAATACCAATATATTTAAGAGACATATAAAATGAACGCTTTAGCCTTAGTAATTGGAAATGCAAATTATACTTTAGAAAAAGATAAATTAATTAATGCAGTTAATGACGCGAATGATTTTGGACTAAAATTGCTCAATCTTGGATTTGTAGTCAATAAGATTACAGATTGTACTGAGGAAATTTTCGAAACTGAAATTAGACGATTTGGTACTGACTTGAAGAATTTTGATATTGGACTTTTTTATTTTTCAGGTCATGGACTTCAAATTGATGGCAAGAATTATCTTACTTCAATTGATACAAGTTTTGCAGATTCAATTTCAGCCAAACATTCATCTGTCCCAATTGAAGAAATAATCGATTATATGCAAGCCGCAAATCCCATCATTAAGATATTAATATTAGATGCATGTCGTAACAACCCATTACCAAATATATACAAAGGAATACAAGGAGATGGCTTAGCACCTATTTATGCGCCTAAAGGCACAATTATTGCATTTTCAACTTCACCTGGAGAAAAGGCAATGGACTATGGTTCTGGTCGCAATAGTATCTATACTGGAGCTTTACTTAATCACATTGTTGACGTAAATATTCCAATTGAAGATTTCTTCAAAAGAGTTAGAACCTCAGTCTATAGTCTTTCAAATGGAAAACAGACAAGTTGGGAGCATACTTCTTTAATTGGCAATTTTTGTTTTAATTCGGGTCAACTAATTCATTCAGTAGATTTACCATATAAAGAAGAGCATATCGCTGATGAAAATTTCATTTCAAACGGTACAAAAATTGATGAAATAATAGTAAATCTCAGGTCACATGATTGGTATAAACAACAATCCGCAATTTATAATCTTGCAAGAATAGATAAAAAAATAATTGATGAAAGCTTGCTTTTCTTGGTTGGAAGGAATATTTTGCAAACTGCGATAGGTGGTGAATTTTCTGCAAATGCAATAATGAAGAATCTTGATAGTTGGTTACAAGACTGGTTTACAGCCGAAGATAATCATATTCTAAATGGTATTTTATTTGAGATATACTTTAATTCTAAAGGGCTTTTTAGGCAAAGAAATTTTAAAAATGACTTCATTGATGAGATTTTCAAATTACATGGAAATGAAAAGTTTAGAAAAGCTTTTGAGTTTATACAAAAACAATTAGCTCCATTTCGGGAATTTGTATTTTATGTACCAACTTATCCACTTACAACTTTACCAATAGAAGTCGAATTCGAATTTATTGAATATAAAAGAGATAAGACTGACTTTAGTTATCACCAACTAAGTTCAGTTAAGTATCAAGATTCTGAATTGTTAGAACCAAGTAGCGAGGATGATTTTGGCTCCATATCAGTTAATTATATCAAATTCTTGGAAATAATCACTAAAGAACTTTGTGTTCCAAAAGACAAATTACGATTATCCATGAAAATTGACCCAAAAGTAATCAGAACTATACACATGCCGTGGGAAATGAAATTAACAAAAAAATAACAGCGACCAGAATAATAATTTTATTCGTCGTTTTGAAGGAATATCATTCAAATATAATTGACCATAAAAATGTATTTAGCAAGACTTAATATTTCAAACTTTAGAGGAATAAGGATAGCTCAGTTAAAACTATCTCAGCATATTATACTTTTAGGAAGTAACAATTCCGGGAAAAGCACAGTAATAGATGCTATTGGTTTGATATTAGGGAAAGAATCCCTTGTAAAAAACATAGGAGACTGGGATTTCTTTGGAGGTAACCCACAACCCCAAGATAGAATTATAATTACAGGATTATTGACCGACTTTAAGTATAATGATGAATCAATGGAGAAGGAATGGTTTAATAATATAAATGGAGGAATACCCAAATGGTATAATGAGGAAACAGGAGATATTTATAATTCCCAATGCGCACAGCAAAGTCTAAAACTTGCTGTTGAGATTGGATTTGCTGCTCGTTTTAATAAGGATGATTTAGAGTTTGAAACAATTAGATATTTTGCATCGGGGGTTACGGACCCTTTCGAAGAAGATGGACTGAATACAATTAATAGGGAACGAAACAGACAAATTGGGTTTTTTCTAATTCCTTCAAAAAGAAATTGGGAAAAAATAATTTCCTTCAGCTCTGAAATTTTCAGAAAGGTAGTAGACTTTCAAGAAGCAATTCCTGCAGAAAGTATATTTCAAATACGTGATGATTTACGTAATAATTCACACGGAATTGAAAAAGAAACACCATTTAAAGAAATTGTTGAACGTATTAACTTAGAAATAAAAGGTTTCTCCGGCAAAGAAATGAACTTGAATTTCTTACCAACTAATGCAGATATTGAAAGTACAAAAAATTGTATTACTCCTTTTTTATTAGGAAGAGGCAATACAAATATTCCTTTAGGTTCTCATGGTTCCGGATTAATTTCATTACAAACTCTTCTTTTATTACTGGAGTTTGGAAGATTTAGAAAAGAGAATGAACAAAATTTCATTCTTGCAACAGAAGAACCAGAACTTCACATGCACCCCGGTATGCATAGAAGACTAATTGGCAGAATTAGAGGCTTAAGTACACAAACTATTATTTCAACACATTCACCTGAAATAGCCGCTTATTACAAACCTAGTGAGATTAATATATTAGAAACCACAGAAGATGGCACTACACATATTTCTCCTTTAGTTGAAAAAGACACCCCCCCTCAAAATGCATTGATGAGACTCTTTACAATTTACCGAAAAGAGACAAGCGAAGCTTTAATGCATTCTAAAATCATTATACCAGAAGGAATTTCTGAATACTATTGGTTAAATAAATTAGTAAGTGCATTCATTACAACAGAAGGTTGGGATATTACTAACACAATAACTTCATTTGGAATAATTCCAACTCAGGATTCGAATGTTGTTCAGTCATTTAAAACAATTAGTAAAATTGGCTCTTTCTTATTACCATTTGTAGACGGAGATGCAGCAGGGAAAGGATATGTTACACACCTAAAAAATGATACCCCAAATCCACCATTTATATTACAATTAAAGGATACCCACTTTTTAGAACACCTAATTGCTTGGATTATTTTGCCTCAAAACACTACAGAAGAAGGAAAACTTAAAACTGTACTAGACAATAAACCAATCAATTATTATGATATTAACCAATTGGGTGTTCTATTAGCTACTGACTATAAGAGTTATTGGAAAGTGCATGATGAACTAATTGAAATCATGGTAACAAATTCCGCATATACCCAAAAAGTAAGAAAGCTAATAAACGCATTTGATAGGTTAGAAGTAGGTTGCATTCCAGCTACATTAAATCCTGATTGGATAATTAATGATGCTGAATCAACAGCTAACACTACCGTATTAACCTTGAATATATACTAGTATGAATAGGGTTGTTGTATATACTGGGCAAGCTGGAACAGGTAAGACATTTTCTCTAATGAAACTGCTTTCAAAAATTATTCCACAAAGGGAATGGCTAAAATTTGAAACGGTTCTTGCTCTAACTTTCATGAATGGCTCAAGAAAAAGACTTGAATCAAACCTAAAATTTGTTAAAAGTGAATTTAAAGTAAGATATGAATGTTCAACGATAGATAGTTTTGCTCTAAGTATTTTGAATAGATTTAGAAGCTACCTCAATATAAATAAATTAATACTACCAAATGAAGTTGTTTTAGAGAATTCCTATGAAAGCTTTATGAGTTGGGAGATGATTAGGGATCTTACAATTCAATTACTTAGATTCGATTCAGTAAAAATATTTATATCAAACTCTTACCCATATATAATAATTGATGAATTTCAAGATTGCACAGGAAGTTTATTGGAAATAGTTAAACAACTTTCAAATTCGACAAATCTTTTAATTGCATCTGACCAATTCCAACAATTATCTGACCCTGAAAATTTAGAAGGGATGAAATGGATAACAGAAAGTCAATTTGAGCACTATGATTTAAACTCTAGCGGTGTAAAAAGAACCACTAATAATAAAATTCTTTTAACTGCAACATGTTTACGAACTGGCACTTTAATAGCAGGGCCCAAAATTTGTATTTATCCTTGCCCTGGTGGAAAAGGAGGCTCGTTTTATTTAGCCGAATATCAATTAAAGGCAAATATTCACTACAATCTTGCTCATGGAAACATTGCTATTATTTCACCAACTCAGAACAGTTCTTTTATAAGCAAACTTTTAGAAAGTCTATCAAAAACATATACTTACAAAAAACCTCCTTTCAAGACAATAGGACCATACAATCAATTACTTGGATCAGAAGGCTATGTAGATATAAATGAATTAGTTAAAGATCTACCTAAAGGCCGCTTTACAAAGAATGGTTTAAAAGATTTAAAAAGAAAAAATATATTTATTTTAAATAGATGTGCTGAAAGGCTCCTAAAAAGACTTTCAATGAGAAACATAGAATCGATTTCTTATGATGAATTTTACTATGTACTTCAACAAACGGCGCATACCTATGATAATTTTTATAGGAGTGAAAACAAAGCAAGAATTATTTTTACGACAATTCATGGAGCAAAAAATAGAGAGTTTGATAATGTTATAGTACTGTGGCCTTATAAGGTTTCAAGTGACTTATTGCAAAAACGGAAATTACTTTATAATGCTATTACTAGAGCAAAAAGAAATGTGGTGGTTCTAGTACAGCATAAGTCAGACGACCTGCAAGATCTGGCACATGATGATTTGTATAGTTTGATTATTAACAAGTCGATTGAAGATGAAAGCATGAATTTATAACTGTCATTTCTGACATTTAGTGTTTTGTGATCACCAAAGATGAAGGTATATATTTGAATTGTTATCATAACATATACAGAAAGGTCTGAAATTAATCCCTGCTTTGTAACTGAACTTTTCCGTATAAATCAAGAATAGTCCTTAACATTTAATATTTAAATTATCAAATCAATTAATAAAAATCAATCTTGACAAATTGTTGATTTTTTTTGTCCTTTTCCTATACGCCCCTGCCATATATCTTTACTCAAAAACAGGATTATGGCAGAAATACAAACCATAAGGAGAAATCAATCTGGCACTTAATGAATAGGAATGGTCCTGGTCGATCCCTAATCGTCCCAACTTTTGATGCACCTTTTTTGTCCTTTAGCAATACAATTCAGGGCAGTATTCTTGTTGAATGCAAAATACAAATCCCATAGATGTAACCCTCTGTCGTCGTATTGCCTACGAAGAGTGGAAGAACTTCAAAAAGTCGCAGGACATGTCGATTGATGCGAAGTTACAAAAGCAAACCGGACTGATCCATTCGGGCGGTGCCGGTCGGCGTTATTCAATCACAACAAATAAATACGAAATCGTTGCCAGTCTTGTGCATCCGGACTATCTACGCTACCAGGATATGCGAAAGACAAAACACGGACGCACCAATTCGAAGCTACATACGCCAAAAGTCTCACAAACAAAGGGTAAAGGAATACATAACCGGATGATCTGGGGACGCATGAATACAATTGCCTTCCGCTGCATGAATGACCTGCGGGGTGAAGTGATCAAATTTGTAAGAAGCAGTAAGATAGCCAAACGCATATTAACAATCAGAATATAATTGAAGTTCATTGATATACAATAGATATACCACGGAAAATTGAACATTGAAAACTGAGATAAATGGGACGAAAAATATATGATGAAGATTTGCGGCTGAACCTGATTCTAAACGGACAGGGTTTGAATCAGGGTAGTAAGCAAATGGTGGCAGAGCTTGGAAAGATGGAGCTCAAAATGATACGGTTGGAGCAAACGGCAAAGTCGCTGGCTACCGAAATCAAACTGCTTGAAAAGGATGAGATTGGCAATGCTGGGGCGTTAGTAACAGCCAGAAAAGCCTATAACGATACAACCATTGCCATACGTGCCCAATCTGTAGCCATTGAAAAACTACGGCAACAAGTAGGACTGACCGGGATGACAGTTCAACAGCTAAAGAATCATGCCAAGGCGCTGCAGATACAATTGAATAACATGACTGGCAATCCTGCGCTGCGACAAAGGCTTTTGAATGATCTCAATGCAACCAATGCAAGAATAAGAACACTGACTACCGGTGCTGGCAGATTGTCCCAGGCATGGGAGCGCATAGAGCGCACAGCAAGCAGGGCTGGTTCTGTAATAGGCATGTTCACGATGGTCATTTATACCTTGGTGCGATTGGTGACCGGTGTTATTACACGTATGAAGGAACTGGAGGACCTGATGGGAACGGTCCGTAAAAATACGGGTCTGGCAGTTGGCGAAGTATGGGAAATGAAAGATGCTTTCGATGCATGGGACACACGTACAAAAACAGATGATTTACTAAAGTTGGCTATTGTGGCCGGTAAGCTGGGAATTGAGGGAAAGGATTCAATTATGCAGTTTGTGGAGTCGGCCAATATGATTCAGATTGCCCTTGGCGATGACCTCGAAGGATCGGTGGAAGACACCGTGAATAGCCTGGGAAAACTGATGAATGCCTTCCGTGTAGATAAGGAGATGCCCATTAATGAGGCGATGCTTAGAACCGGTGGTGTTTTGAATCAACTCGCGAAGAGTAGTGCTGCTTCGGCGGGTACGATATTGAACTATATGACCCGGTTAAGTTCTGTGGGTGAGTTGGCGGGATTTACAATTGCTGAGATCGGCGGACTTGGGTCGGCTCTTGACGCGATGAACGTACCGTCTGAACGGGGTGCCACAGCGGTTCAGAAAATCATGCTTGCCCTCGCGAATCCAAAAAAAATCAATGACTTTGCAGATGCGCTTGGGTTATCCGCTGAAGGATACAGGAAAATGCTAAAAGACGATCCCAATAAAGCCATGATCGCCTTGCTTCGCCGGTTTGTCTCCACGAAAGATGGATTGGTTGAACTGACCGGAGGAATGAAAGACTTTGGTGCGAAAGGGCAATACATGACTGCCGTTATCGGATCACTGGCGCAAAATCTTGATGTACTGGTAGCACAGCAGGAAATAGCAAGAAAAGAGTGGGAAAATAAGATAGCCGGGGCTTCGGTGTTGGAAGAGTATATTATCATGAATAACAACTTCACGGCCAATGTACTCAAGCAGCAGAAGATTATAAAGGCGACGACGGACCAGATGAATAAGGATGCGGAACCGGCAGTTCTTGGCCTGGTGACGGCCTGGTCGAATTTTGTGGTGGGTGTTAAGTCGGCAACAGACTGGATCGGAAGGAACTGGCAGATGATGAAATACCTGACGTTTGCCTATATCATGTTTAAGGGTCCTGCCATGTGGCGTGTCGCCAATCTGATACTGGAGGATTTATGGCTCAGAAAAACCTATGCTGCTGAAGCGCTTAAAGTCTTCTGGATGAAAGCCTCCATTTTATGGACACGGAACCTGAGTGCTGCCCAGGTACTTTTAGCAACTCAGTCGAACTTTTTAAGAATTGCCAATATTGCATTAACGCAGGGATTTAGAGCTGCATATATAGAAATGAAGGCGTTAAGAACCGCAAGTATTGCAATGGCTTTCCCTATTGTCGCTGCAACAGTAGCAGTCGCGGCATTGGCCGGTGCTTTTTATTTGCTCGTGTACCGGCGCAAGGCGCTTACGGAGGAGGAGAAGCGGCACAGAGCATTACAAACGGAGATACAGGCTGAATACGGCAAAGAGAAGGGCGGTTTGGATGTAATGATTGACCGGCTTAAAGATGTGAATACCAGCCAGAGTGAGCGCAGCAAGATCATACAAACCTTAAAAGAGCAATATGGCGACTATCTCCCCTTACTCATGAAAGAGGGTGTTACCGCTGACGAGGTGGCCGGTTCGTATGATAAGATCGTGGAGGCCATGGGGAAAAAAGTCATTTTCGATAAGGCGACAGCAGCCGGTGCAGTGAACAGGACAGCTTACAACGCCAACGATGCAGAGATTCGTCGAATGGAGGTTGTGATGAAGAAACACCAGGATGCCACTGATGCTGCAGCGGCTCTTGGTGTGACCAGGAATAAACAGCTCGATGCTGAATTAAAAACAGACTATATCAAAAGGATGCAGTCATTAATAAGGCTTCGGTTCATCTATACGGACGAATACGCCAAACTAAAGAGTGACATCGCTGCATCGGGAGCGCCGGAAAAAATAAGGGTTGCACCTGTTGGGATGGAATTAAAGGATGAGGTTTTTGAGACTTTCAAAAAGAGGCAGGATGATATGAAATCGGCTTTAGCCAGGGAGGAGTATGATATTCATGTACGTGCATTACGCATGAATAAAACCAAACAGGCAGAGGATGAAGAGTTAAGACTTGCAAAGATCAGGTATTTGAAATTATCGATCAGTGACAGGGAGAAAGCATGGCGTACAGAAGAGGGTGAGGAAGCGGCCTATATGGCAGCAAAAAGTGAACTGGTTGCGTTGCAAAGGGACAAACAGCTGGACGGCAAAAAAGAGGATAAAAAAGAGGCCAAAACACTGGCTCAGGAAGCGGAATCACAGAACAATAAAGAGGTGGCTAGAATAACACAGCGCCGGATTGATGGCGTGACAACTGACAGGCAATACAATGCAGAATTGCTTGATCAGGAACTCTCCTACCTCAAAGCAAAGATTTCCATTTTCAAAGAGGGAAGCGATGAATACGAGGAGGCCAACACCCAGTATTTACTGAAACGGGTTGCTGCCGAAAAGCAAATGAGAGATCTGTTGCTGGAGGCTCAGAATAGTCTGAGCGATGCCAAGATTGCAAATTTAGAGGAGGGTATCGATAAGGAAAGGGCGATCGAGGAGCAGCGCTGGAAAGACGAGATGGCTCTGTTGAAAGAGAAGCTGATCGTAAAGGAGTTGCTATCCAAAGATGAAATCGCATTTAACGAGGCGATAAATGCAACCATTGAGGCAAAGCAGAAGGCGCACGATAAAAAACTGGCAGACCTGATTGATGCCGATGCGCTTCAAAAGGTAATGAGTTCCGTGATGGCCATTAAGGGAAATAAGGAGCGGTTTGCAGCGGAACGTGTACAGAATGAGTTGCAGCACAAACAGGATCTTGCGAAGGCAAAAGGCAACGGTGTTAAAATGGCGACTGCCGAAAAAAGATACGCCGATACCAATATTCGTATCAAACAGGAAGAGCGGGATAAAAGGACAGCGATTGGCGAAGAGATATTTGGTGCAGCAGATCAGATATTTGGGAATATGGCTGAGCTTGT
>Ga0209724_1002530_pt1 | contig 15534 bp, 11 predicted proteins | sample grotaG_FD_184143 | JGI IMG/M metagenome (GOLD analysis project Ga0209724, IMG submission 184143) | Glacier valley bacterial and archeal communities from Borup Fiord, Nunavut, Canada, to study Microbial Dark Matter (Phase II) -... | ecosystem: Environmental > Aquatic > Freshwater > Ice > Glacier ...
AGAAAGTGTTTGATATTTACATGAACTGGAACCAACTAGGGAAAATTAATTGCCAAAATCTATCCGTTTCTACTTGCCAAAATCTGTCCATTATAGTTTACCAGTTACACCAATTCTTCATATGTCACTCTTTCCTTCCCATTTTTATATATGTTTGTGAAGGTTTCCTTTTCCATTGTTCCTACTATATTAATATCCCTTTATATGTGATATTATTTATATAACTTAATATCACTGTTCTTTTATTGTACTCTTATTTAGGAGTATATACAACGTGTATTACTGACTATACAATTAATAAAAGAGGTGATTTCATTATAAATTATACTCCGTTTTGGGATACGATTAAGGAGAAAGAAATTTCTACCTATACTCTGGTAGAAAATTATAGGATTAGTAAGAGTTTAATAGATAAATTAAAGCATAATAAGGGAATTACTACTTCTACATTAAATCACTTGTGCCATATCTTAGAATGTGAATTATCTGATATTGCAGAATATAAACCTGATAAGGAATAATTACGATTCATAACATCGCAATTATTCCCCATTTTTTTGTGTACCAATAAATTATATTTTTTCCCAGGGATTCAATTAGCCTTGGAAGTAATTTATGCTGTATATCAAGGGATAATAAACTAAGCTCCTATGATTTCCTGTACTCTGCCGACCATATCACCCTCTACCAACATCACTTTTATTCCATGTGGATGGAACTGGCTGTTGGTTAGGATTCTCTTCACATGCCCATTCGTCAGCTTCCCGGTTGGCTGGTCCTTCTTTAGAACAATGTTTACTTCGATGCCTATTTTAATGTCTGATCTGTTTTGTCCGTTCATATTGTCTCGCTTTCTAAGAGGAATATTATCTAATTATCTATTCTTCTCATTATGTAGGCAATTGTCAATTGCAATTACCAGTGCACACAAAAATTCTGCATTATTGTCATCCAGAATATCTAGCTCATAGCTATCACCCCAGGATAACCATTTTTTATGAATGCTTCCAAAATACTGATTATTTCTAGTAATCTCATAATCCATACTCATAAAATCGCCATCAATACTGAAATTCCCCATGCTGCTATCCACATTTAATTTTGCATGAAATAAAGCGAATTCTTGGCTGATTGTTGCACATAATAGATCATTTTGATATATTTCAAACTGTGCCAGCATAAAAGTTAGTTTTCTCTTGATGTAATACAGTTCCCGCCCCTGCGTATCATATAAGTGCAGCTTTGCACCAATTGTGAAAAGTTCACTCTGTACGTCATAGATTACATTTTCATTTGCATCGTATACATCGTACTTATCTCCAAGTGAAAATATTCGTTGCTTAATATAAAGTTTCATTATTTCTTCCCCTTTTCAATTCCTTAATTATAGTATAGCCCTGTTCCACTAAATACTTAATAAATTTCGTTTCAGAAAATATCATATGCAGTTTTCCTACTATTAATTAAATCATTATTTCTTCTCCAATATTTAAAACTTTTACCTGAATATTATTTTCTAGCAATCGTTTATAATCCATTGGATTAACTTTCAAATGATGAACAGGTATTGCAATTTGTGGCTTGATGAGCATTGTTGCTTCAACTGCTTCATCCAAATCCATAGTAAACACACCGCCAATTGGCAGAAAAGCCACTTCAATATTTGTTAATTCTTTCATTTCCGGAATAAGATCGGTATCCCCGGAAAAATATAGTTTCTTATCTTCAATCTGGAGGATATAACCCACGCAGTCTCCCTTTTTATGTACCTTTCGCGTAGAGTGTCCCTCCTTTATATTATAGGCATTTACAATTTCGATTTTTAGATTCTCAATCATACACTCTGTATTGGGCTTAATGATTTTAATATTTTTATTATTATCCTTTTGATATTTCTTCGGTGTTAATATGATTGTATTATCAGTACTTAATCGATTGATATTCACTTCTTTACAATGATCTTTATGGATATGAGATATTAGAATCAGATTTGCCTTTTCTAAGTTTTCCGGCAAAAAATCATCCTCGGCATCTGAATAACGAATTATATTTGAGTTGTTCTTATAATACGTACTTATAAAAGACGGGTCAATATATATAACAAATTGATTGGTTTTTATTTGTATCCAAGAACGAGGAAACCATTTGATAAGCATCTTTTAATTCCCCTTTACATTCTTATGAAACTAACCTATATATTTCTACTAAATTTACACTCTTACACCAAGTGTCCTTAATTCCTCTAAGGCCTTTTCAAATTCTGTTACTAGGATGGTATGAAACCCGAAGACTTTCGCTCCATCTAAGTTAACCTGCATATCGTCTAGAAATACAGCTTCTGTAGGATTTATATTATATTTCCGTATGAGATCTTCATATATTTCAGGCTCAGGTTTAATATGCTTAACTTCGTAGGATATCACACCGCCATCGACATGCTTATAAAAATTATAATCTTCTTTTACATAATGGAAAGAACCTCTGCTGTAATTAGAAAGAAGATAGACCTTATAACCATTTGCCTTTAACTGCTTAACAAATTCTGCTGAATAATCGTATTCTTTTACCCATTTTGCAGATTGATTAAAAAACTCAGTAATTTCTCCAGCGATACTTGGATCGTTGTTACAGCATTCCTCAATCAGCTCTTTTTCATCCCTGGCTCCTCTATCCCATTCTTTCCAAGTTTCACTATGTACCGTTGCATTACGTATCTTTGTAATTATTTCTTCCTCATATCCACAATCTTTCAAGCATTCCTTCCAACGAAAATGTGCAAGTACATTACCTATGTCTAATATAATCGTGTTTATCATTTTATCCTTCTCCTAACTTATTAAATATCCTGTCAATGATAATGCTTCATTAATATTGAAGCCTTTGTTTCAATCGTTTATGAAGCTACCATTGTCTTCAAGGCAGGTTATACTTCTCACAAGATAGTCATTGCTACACTTGTTGCTGTATCCTCATGTATCATTTTATACTCACAAACGGTTAATGTCTATTCTTAAATCTCATTCTCTATGGGAGTTTTCGTACTTACTCATAAAAAAACCACAAGAAATTATCCTTCTTGTGGTCCTAACTTTGCAGAATAGAGAGTACATAGACTCATATACCTAATTAAACCACATACCATGATAGGTAATCAAATAGTATACGATTAAATACTGCATAATCTATAGAAGTAGGAATGATAATTTCTTTGCCCTACCTGTCATATTCATCACGTTGTTACCCCGTAACTCTTTGATTTATTCTCTTTATCTTCCTCATTTTGATCTTCTAAAAACATATCTAATAATTTCATATAGTCTAGCTCTGAAAAGATATCATCGATACTATTGGAGGCATCATCTATGGGTGTTGTGAGAGTAGGCATAGTGGCATAATAAATACCGCCAATTCTCGGAGTTGTTATCGGTGCAACCGTCTTTGTCACAACAGCGTCTCCGGCATCCACGCCTTGCCTCATATAATTCGTCACCTTAACGACATAGTTCTGTGTTTCTTCAAAGGGAGGTATCCCTCCGTATTTCTTAACATTATTCATCCCCGCATTATAAGCTGCTAAGGCTAAGCTGGTATCCCCATCATATTTCTTTAACAAGTCAGCGATATACTTGGTTCCTCCCATGATGTTTTGCTCAGCATCGAAGGAATCCTTTACTCCAAGTTCAGCTGCAGTTGCAGGCATCAGCTGCATTACACCCTGTGCCCCACATCTGGATACCGCATTTACATCAAAATCTGATTCTGCTTTGCCGATTGCTTTTAGTAAATTCACTGGAACATTATATTTCTTGGCTGCCTGTTCAAATATTTCATCTAAGCTTTTTGTTTCTTCTAAATATGATGAAAAGTCCCTATTTGCTGTACCCGTGCTCTTAGCAGACTTTATACTGTATACGTTCTTTTGATCGATACTTGAAATACCATTCACTTCTGCCATATTTCTCTCCTCCGTATCTTTCTATTAGCCTTTATCCTTAAGTTTCATTCCACGAATCATATATAATATTCAGAACATTTTTACTATTTATCTGCTTAACTAATCTTTACTTTGTTAACTATCATTTAATTTTTTTAACTATTATTTGATTTTTAACCTAACCTACTTCCGATGTTGACATGGTACATTGTATCACCCTATGCCCTTCATTATAAATGTATTACCGCGTTATTGTCAATTTCTATTCTGGGAAAGTGAGTATTTTTAGCTGAAGTTAATCATTCCCACATCAAAAAGGGCAGATAACCCCAATCAGCTTTCGCTGATGTTATTATCTACGCTTTTTTCCTTATATATTGCTATACCAAAAGGTCGGCTATCGCTTTAAGAATTTCATTAGCACGGATAAGCTTTACTTTTCTTTTAGATTGAATACGGCTATTTAAAGCAATGATTAATGCTTTATAATTAAGATATTAATTTAATGAATGTTTTTGTAATGTCCGGATCAAACTGCGTTCCCGCATTATTAATTAATTCAGTAATAGCTTCCTGTTTTAACATTCCTTTTCTATAGGGTCTGTCATGTGTCATAGCATCGTATGCATCCACTACTGATAGTATCCTTGATAGTAATGGGATGTTTTCACCTATTAATCCTCTTGGATAACCCTTACCATCCCAGCGTTCATGATGAGTGAGAATAAAATATGCAATAGACATAAGCTCTGGGGATGCCATAGCAATTCTGTATCCGATTTCGGCGTGTTTTTTCATGTTAACCCATTCTTCGTCCGTTAATTTAGCCGGTTTATTTAGAATATGATCATCAATACCGATTTTCCCTATATCATGCAGTGTAGAGAATAATTCAAGCTCGTCAAATTGTTGATTCGTTAGACCAACTGCATGTCCCACTGCCCTTGTAAGATTTACCAGTCGTTGAGCATGTTCTTCTGTTTCATGACTTTTTTCGAATAATGCCATTTTCATAGAAGATATAATTGAGCTGTGGAAGCTTCTGCCTTCTAAAAGTTTTCGATTATACATAAAATCTTCGGCTATTTTAAATATACTGTCAAGCGATAAGCCAGTACTTGTTTTTGTAGCCGCTCCCAAGGAAATACTGATATGAAATAATTCACTAGACACCTTTTTATTATAATCCTCACATGCAGAATTTATTGCGTCAATAATTTGATATGCTATATCATTACTCGTTCTGGGAAGTAATATGTTGAACTCATCACCGCCCTGCCTCGCAATAATATCCTCTTTGCGGCAATTGCAAGCTAATATTCTTCCTATCGTGAACAGGAGTTTATCTCCTTCTGCATGTCCAAGAGAATCGTTTATTATTTTTAATCCGTTGATATCTCCAATAATTACAGAAAGAGGGAGTTGACTTTCCGTATCCAATCGCTTCTTTTCAATCTCAAAAAAAGTACGGTTGTATAAACCCGTCAAACTGTCATGATAGCTTAGATATAATATTTCTTCTTCACGCATCTTCCGTTCAGTAATATTACTAAAATTGATTAAGATCCCTTTAATATTCAAATCCTTTGTTAAATTAACTGCCGTTAGCTCAATATAGCCAACACCACCATCTTTGTCTAGATATCGCGCTTCTACTGTCTTCTTTAATCCGTTTTTTTCAAGTAGGCTTTGCAGTACTCCCGTTATATAATCTCGATCGTCAGGATGAATTTCTTCACTAAAGTGTCTACTCGTAATATCCTCTGACATCCAGGTAAACCTTTGCATCAGATTAGGACTATTATAAGTAACAACTCCATTTATATCAACTATTACAATTGCATCCGATATATTCGCTATCATTCCTTTGTGTTTAATTCCACTTGCTGCAAGTGATTCTTCAGATTTTTTAATCTGTTGATTCTGATTATCTAATCCGTTATAAATTGTATTCATAAGAAATAATAAAATAATTCCACATGTTTGAGCAGTTATTCCATTAATTAACCACACTTTTTTATAAGTTTCCATCACTGTTCCATCAAAGTAACCATTAAATATTAATGCTGTAAGAATCACAAAAGTTGTAATATTAACAATTACAACTTTAAATATTTGTTTTTTCTCCAGTAAACACCCCGCTAGAATCAACGAACAGACAACACAAACCATCCCAGCCCCCATAAGCCCCGTAGTTATGAGTAGTAGTATACTGATTATGTATAAAACATAGATAATATAATATTTTTTAAACCCTATACTGAACGATTTTTGAGTAATAATGATTACACTAATTATATATATCAGCACTTCACCAATTGCAAAGGTAATATCTCCCTCTCTATAAAATAAATATGCCCCATAAAACATCAATGGTGCACCTAATATAAGCATCGCAACCGCTGTAATATAAAAAATCTTATTTTTCCAATACTTTAAATCTTCGTTATTTAATAAGAAATCTTGGTCCTCAATCAGTATTTTATGGAGAGCCTTCTTAATCATTTCTATCATAGTGCTAACAGTTATACTTCCTAACCTAAGAAGTTTATTTTTCATCCTGCCAATTATTCTCAAATTACACCTCGTACTTTCCGAATGCTGTACAATAACTCAGATAGCTTTACAAACTCCATGCTCTTATAGCATATATACTGCATAGTAACAGCATTTTAGGAGAATTGCTTGTGTTGGAATGTTTAGCAGATAAATCAGTATGTTAATCCTCTCCATAGTCACTCAATCTATGTCAATAATTGGTATGTCTTCTCTTCGATTACATTTGATAAGGTAGGTATTTCGATAGGTTTGATGATTCGGACAACTTGATATTGGTCCTATTAACGTTTACATTCTATTTAACCTGGAACTTAATCACAGTCTCACCCAGATCTTCCTGGTAAATCCTTAGTCCTCCATCGCCCTTGACCCCTTTTGTTCTTACATAGGTACCTGCCGCTCCACCTTTTAGGCTGACGGTTTTCGGCCCGATTAATTCAACCGCTCCCCAAGTCTCCAAAGTAACCGGTTCTTGGTAGTAATACAACCGGTTCCCGCTTTCATCCACTGCTGCAATCCTAATTCCAGTCACATCGTAGGTTGCTTCCTCTATAAGCTCTGTCGTATCCGTGATTATAACTAGCCTGGGCTTGTTGACTGCCTTCTTTTCGATTACCTTCACAACTTGGTTATTCTTGACAGCCTCAAACCGATATGTGGTAGAGCTCTCGCCCCAATTTCCGATGTATTCATTATAAAGCCGAATACCTTCGGACATACCCAACTTATTTTTCATCATAATCAAAGCCATTTGATATCTATATTTGAAGGGCAAATTATCTTGACCATACTTACGAATCGCAAATAGCACCTCCTTGATTTTCAAGGCAGTTTTATGGCTGAAATGTTCCCGTTCTTCCATGAGATCTCCAACAAAGTCATCAAGTGTGATTGGTGGATGGGGAAGATGATTGTAGTTACTATCAGCCGGGTAAAATTCTTTTATAAATTTATCATTTTTATATAATCTCACACTATCAGCATTCGTAAATGCGTAAATATCTCCGACGCTTCCACCAGGATATTCCCCGATATCCATGGATGAGCTGACATCAAAAACATTTTCCTCATTGCTTTGGCTCGCATATACTGCTGCAGCCAGCTTCGGATTGCGAAACATATCCAGCACTCCATGATAACAAATTTTATCGCCGCTTCCGAAATCCTTGTGAGTATTGTAATCAAACATGCACCATCCGAAACCTCCCGCGATTCTCTCCTGTTCAAATAACGCATCCAATACACAGGCATGCCTGAGTGCATGGGCGAGGCGGTGTTCTTCATTGTCAAAGGGCTTTGTGGGGAACATATGGCCATTAAATTCTGTCACCATATAAGGAGCGTTTTCATTCGAGGTCACATCCCTTTTCATCATCAACCCCTTGGTCGTTCCGTTATGGAGAAAGTCATTGTAGGTGTAGACATCCTCGAGCAGACTACTCTTTTTCAAATACCTTACTCCACCGGTCTGTCTGGTAGGATCCAGTTCATGGGCAATCTGATTCGTCTTTTTATAAAATACATCGTCGTCTTGGGACTCATTGATGCGAACACCCCAAAGGATGATGGCTGGGTGATTTTGATACTGCGTTACCATTTCTCTGACATGGTCACAGGCGATTTCCTTCCACCTATCATCTCCTATATGCTGCCACCCTGGAATCTCTGTAAACACTAACAGTCCCAACTCATCACATCGATTGATAAAATGCTTTGACTGCGGATAATGGGAGGTGCGGACTGCATTTACCAGCAGTTCCTTCTTTAAAATTTCTGCATCCTTTTGCTGCATTCTCTTTGGCATGGCATATCCAACATAAGGGAAGCTTTGGTGGCGGTTGAGTCCCAATAGTTTAATTTTTTTATGATTGAGGTAAAAGCCGTCCTCTCTAAATTCACAGGTTCGAAATCCAAAACGAATTGTTTTCTCATCTAATCGTTTCTCTTGACCTGTTTTAACTTCCCATAATTCTAGGCGTAATTCATATAAAATTGGATACTCCAAGTCCCAATTCTCTGCACCGGAGATGCTTTCTCTAATTTTAGTTACTTTTTGAGAAATACTTGCCGTACTTTTAAATAATACCGGATTGGAGGTAGGTGTGTCCGTCTCTTCCTTTTCATATCTCTGAATAAAATACTTTAGAATGATGTTTTCGCTCAATTCGCCATGAAGAGATATTAAAAGCTCTAACTTTTTTTCCTGTTGCGGTAGCTGTTCATCCTTATCATTCGTATTAACGAAGACATCTTCGATATAGACCGTTTCCTTTATATCTAGATAGACTTCTCTATAAATTCCCCCATAAGTAAGGTAATCGATAACATGTCCAAAGGGGGGCAGGTTTTGATTTTCTCTACTGTCTACTTCTACTACCAATACGTTGTCATGAAGCACTACGCTATCTTCATTTTGAATAAAATAATTATATCTTACGTAAGGAGCCAAATCGACGGTAAATGCTGTATACCCACCGTAATGAGTAGTGATTAGAGTTTCATTGAAATAAACCCTGGCTACATGTCCCACACCTTCAAAAGTAACAAGGATTCGCTTTCCCTTCCATTCTTCTTTCGCAACAACGTGTTTACGGTAGCAGCTGACAAATTGATAAATCTGTTCATCGAAATAATGAAAAGGAGTTACCACATTGGCATGTGGAATCCTAACCGTTTCCATGTTGCTCTCATCAAAAGATTTTTTTATCATTTCTTCCCTAAAATTATTTACGTAATTCCAATCATTGTTTATATCAATATGTGTCATCATTACAGCTACCTCTCCTCTCATAACGATTCTATAGCTATATTATTCACAATGTTATTATCAAAATGAATAAACGGGCAATTCACTTGTAATGAATATACTAGTTATCAACAGTTATTAAATTCTATATTTTGTGAGAATAATAATAAGTTTTTGTTTACTTATATTTTAACAAAATGGTGAAATTTAAACAAGCATATTACAAATTTTATTCCTACTTTAAATATTATTAATCAATCAATAGATTGGAAGAGCCAAAAAGAACTTTGATGGGTATTCTATCAATTGATTTCAATTTTTACTTAATGAATAGGCCATAAAAATAGGCGGTAGATGTTTATTTCACCTACCGCCTACTTACACGACAAAACAAATAGTTTATACTAATCTTCAATCGTTTACTTATCAATCGGATGCTTCTGCTAATAATATACTGGTAGGATTTTTCGTATCTACACAAATCAATACTGAACCCTTCTTTTCATCATACCACCATCCAATTTCTTCTTTAATATACTCTTTGGAATCAAATTTTTGAATAGGCTTCCCATCGACAATGACCTTATCAGGTAGCACCCGATACACTTCAAGGATAACTAACTCATCCATTTTATCCATATTAATCATCATGCCTTTGTTATCCTTTCCATCATCTATTGAAATGGAATGCTCCGTATCCCTCACATAATCGTACCATCGATAATTAGTATACCCATTGGGGTAAATGCGGAAGCTAAGATGATTATATTCATTTGTTTTATTTCCAATACTTCCTCCAAGTTCAAGGTTGCTATTTAAATTTAGTGGAATAATACTTCCTGCCTTTATAAAAACGGGGATTTCATTCCTCTTTGCTGAGCAAACCATAGTTTTTCCACCTTCCAGATACTCCCCGGTAAAAAAGTCAAACCAACCACCCTTCGGTAAATAGACCTCCTGTTCTAAGACATCTGGTGCTGTAACCGGAGCGACGAGTATGTTGTCACCCAATAAGTACTGGTATTCCAGCTTAGAAGCTTCCTTCTCATTGGGAAATGCATATGACATACTGCGCATTAAGGGTATTCCGGTCTGTGATGTTTCATACGCCTCATTATAAATATAAGGCAATAAATTCATACGAATATTAGCATAGTAGCGATATACATTAAGACATTCCTCGTCATCTGTTCGTTCTGCCATATTCCATGGAGTTCTCGCCTGACTTTTCTCCGGATCACCCGATTGTTCTGAATGCACCTGCATAATAGGAGAAAAGGCTGCCTGAGCTACACTTCTCTGATATAATTGTGGTGTTGGTATATCGCCACTGAATCCAGCAATATCCCAGGCAACAAATGGAACTCCCGACATAGATAAACTTAGGGTTGCGCGGATTGCATCCTGAAAGGATTCATAGTTTGAATTTTGGTCTCCTACCCATGCAATGGGATGTGCACCCAAGAAAGTACCTCCCGCGCGACTAAAAGTAATTGAATCTGGTTTTATTTTCCTTGCGAAGTCAAAATAAGCTTTCGCATATAGATCAGGATATGAATTTCGAAGTTCGTCACCTTTTGTTTGATCCGAAGCAAGAACATTTCTTCCCCAAACAAATTCACCACCATCCGTTTTGAAACCGTCTACTCCCACTTCATCTAGAAGATACTTACGTTTCCCCAAAAACCACCTGGTAGCTTCCTGCGAGGTGAAATCAATCAAAGTACTTCCTCCAAACCATCCATCCGGCATACGGTATATCTCTCCATTGTCTAGTTTAAGAACGTATCCCTGCTCAATTGCAAACTGCTGATCCAGAATGGATTGAGCTGTTTGAGTACTTGATTTCTTTAAAACTGGTATTTGCCATAACAAAACCTTCATATTATTTTCATGAATATAATCTGTCATCCCTTTTGGGTCTGGCCATTTATTATTAAAGGTAAAATCCGAATACTTCGGCACATAATCTCCCAAAGACGCTTCAAAAATTGAATCATTAAACGTATAAAAGGTTTCCTCATCACTCCATGCTTCCAGTACAATTACGGTAGTTGGTATATCGTACTCAACGGATTGATTCACCTGGTCAATTACCTCTGACTGACGATTCCACTCATTCGCACAAATCCAAGGTCCGAATGCCCATACATTCGGTAAAACTGGCTTCCCAATTGTATTCGTATAGCTATTTATTATTTCATTATTATTTCCAAAATACAAATAGAGATCCATCCCGGTATTGACATCTCCACCAGCAGCTAAATTCAAAGTACAGCTTTCTAAATCATCGGTCGCTAAACGAAACTGGGAGTAATACGTTGAGTTAAGAAACAATCCGTACTTTCCAGGAACATAGTAATAAGGGATAGGACTATACGTTTTTTCACCTTGGTCCTTATACCAATTAACGGTATAAATGTCAACATTTTTTCCTCTATGATTAAGTTCATCATATTTCATTCCAAAACCATAAAATTCTTCTTCGGTGGGTGATGCATAGCAAAATTCAATGTTTTGAATAATATCTTTACCATCAGTTAAAAACCGAAGTACTTCACCGCTCTTCGCGTTCGAAAACAATCGTTTATTATCCACCGAGAAAATTTCAAAAGAAAATGGGTCTTTCCCAATATGTACATTTACTTTTCCACTTATTACAATGATCTCATTATCCTGTTCTACTACTTCATAATCGATGTTGGTTCTGCTACCATTTTCATTCATTTCTACTTCATTAGCATGGCTTGTATCCTTAATTTCCTTCTCATTTAAAGGTTCACATTGCAGATGAACCGTGCCATCCTCAGGAAATGATAGATATAAACTTGGATTAAGTGTGCTGCTGCTACTTGCAATCATCTCAATTATTCCATCTAGTTTATTCACTTTGTCAATCTTAGTTAGAGTTTCCCACCCCAATACAGTAAGCGGAAATACCTCTGTCGCTAATTGTGATATTCCCTTGCCACCTGCATGAAAAGAATAACTTATCTTGTCTCCTTGTTTGAAACTGCCAAGGGTTCCCTTCCATACTGCTTTATCAGCATCATTCATAGAATGCTTGCAAACAACATTTGGTTGTATTTGCCCGTTCAAATCCCAAGAAATCCAAACCTCATAGTCACCCTTTATCGGCCATGCGGCAGCACTAAGTTCTATGATGTCACCCTCTTTGGGATCCCTTGGACTGCGTTCCCACAATACCGCTTTTACTTCCTGACTGCCGTAGATATTATTCAGACCGGCAGGAATATGCTCCAAACCACTAATTACAACCTCCTTCTGGTTTGGAATATCCGTTATTTCAATGTAGCCCTTTGTCACTGTATTGTTACTTATCTCATTTTTTGAAACCTTATCAATCTTTTTATTCATATTCTGTTGGAAAAGGAGTATACCAGCTATAGTAATAACTACAATTATAAAAGTTATCCCTAGAGCGATAAGTTTTTTCTTCATAAAAATGTTTCCTCACTTTCTATTCCCCAGTAATACCAGTTCGCTCGACGCCCTCAACGAAATATCTCTGCAATAATATGTATAGTAGCAGTAATGGAGCGACTGTAATCAAGGTTCCAGCTAGTCGAATCGATTCATTTAATGCCCCGCCTGAACTTATCTCCGTCGAAGAATATATTTTACTAAACGCCGTTACAAAGTCTGACAAACGCATCGGCAGTGTTTGGACTGCTCCGGAACTCAATTGTGATGTCTGCGTCGTTTCATTCCAAAACCAGATAAAAGAAAATAAATAGCTAACTACGATTGCAGGCTTAGCCATTGGTATTGCAATTTTAATAAATACTTTAACCCTACCTGCTCCGTCTATTTGCGCTGCTTCATCCAAAGACTTAGGATAGCTTTGAAAAAATTGATAATAAATAAAGAAGAAAATTGAACTTTTAACTCCTTGCCCTAATGCTGCCATAAGATATGGCGGCCAAATTGTTTTTAACAGCTGATATCTGCTAAAGAGCAAAAACCTTGGTATTAATGTAACTTGTGTTGGGATTAGAAAAGCAACAATCATTAGCACCAACCAGAATTTTTTAAATGGTACATGAAATCTCGCCATTCCATATCCCGCAAAGGCCAGGATAACTGTTTGCAGCAACGCTGGTACTAAAGACATGATAACGGAGTCTTTCAGTCCCTGTATGACACCAAGTGTTTTTGCAGCCTTATCAAAACTGCCAAAAGAGAAACCCGTAGGTATCCAGGTTACCGTTGCATCTACCAAATCACTAGTACTCATTAAACTTAGAGATAGCATATAAAGGAGCGGATATATATACACAAAACCAAGGCCAAATAATATCCCGTAAATAGCAATTTCATTTATTAGGCCACCTTTTTCTGTGTTTCCAAAGACAATTTTCCTCATTTTAACCTTTTGAGTTAATTCTTTGCCTATGATACTGGTGTTTTTCATACCGAACCCTCCTTACCTCTTTCCAATCATTTAATACTAAAAAAGCAATAAATATCATAAATAAAAGACTGATAGCATAAATCCATGACATAGCTGCTGAAAAGCTGAAGGGCCTTGCAATATCGCTTACCATATGCCTTACTATCTTTACATTCGTTCCATCACTTGAAAATGTCCCTAGCTCTACGATGGTATATATAACATTTAATAATATAGTAGGTCTGAGATAAGGCAAGGTAATACGCCAAAATATTTCCCATGCAGTTGCTCCATCAATAGATGCAGCTTCATACATATTTCGATCAATTTTTTGCATTACCGCAATAAATATTTGAGTTTGCACACCCGAAAACCACAATATCGTCAACATATTGTTCATGAAACTCATCAATGGTTCTAGCAGTACACGGGGCAAAGCTTGAATTACACCTGCAATATTACTAAAATCAAAGCTTAATGACATTGCCGAAGTTCCATACATCAGTTCATCCATCATAGGTCCGCTTATGATTACCACTGGCAAAAAGAATATTACTCTAAAGAATGTTCTGCCTTTGAACGGACGATTTAATAGCATCGCTACAATAAGTGCAAAGATAACTACCATTGGTGCCCCAACTAAAATCCTACGGATTGATTCAAGTAATAACGTTCTAAATTCAGTATCCACCATCAAGGCGTCGATATAATATCTCCATCCCCTCGGGGTTAATACCGTCCCTGTAGGTCGAATGCTCACTTCATTGAAGCTAATTACGATTGAATATATTAGGGGATATAAAGTGATTGCACAAAATCCAATTACCCAGGGCAAAAAGAACAGACTTCCTGCAATCATATCCCTATGTTTGTTTGTTAAACCATGTGGTTTTTTACGCCTAGACATTTGCATTCCTCCTATTCTGTTACCAAGTACCATAGTGCATTAATGGAATGCCCATCAGCAATCTTCATTTGTGAATTGTAATTGACATAGATGCAGGTTCCATCCTCATAAGTCACTCGAACGACTCCTGGTTCCAGTACCTTATGCTCCATTATCTTTTTCCCTTCTACATGCGAAAGAGCATCATTCATAATGTTGTTTGTTTCTATCATTTTTTCTTCCCAATCCTTGAAATTGGTAGAAAAATAATCCGACTCCGAGGTGTTGTCTAAATCAATACTATCTGAATGTACCGTAATAAAGGATGGATAAACTCCGTACTCAATATACCGAAGTATTCTATCAATGGAATAAGTTCCTGTATTTAATGTTGTACCATAATAATCAATTTTTCCTTTTAATACAATTTGTAAAAAAGGAACTGTATCTGTTTCATAAAGAAATTGGCTATTTACTACCGGTACATCATACATTTCCTGAACATATTTCCACAAATATTGGTTTGCTAGATACATGGAAGTTTTCTGTCCATCCTCCACTGTTTCAATATAATCAATAAATTCCTGCAATACTTGCTTTCGAGTTACTTCTTTTCCCCTGGTGTAATCTCCGTATAGGCGACTTGGTATTTCGTCCAGTGCAAACCTTGCCTTACTTCCATAGAATTCATCACTTATCTTATTCATAATTTTCTTTATAGCTGATATGCGGTAAAAATATGTATCTCTATACATAACATTATAGTTATCCTGTACCATTTTTATTGCTACTGTTGACATTGTATTTGCAGCTTCCAGTCTTAAATTAATCTGATCTTTGTTGGCAGATATCGGATTTAAATAGTAATAGAATCTTCCTCCTTGTGCTGTAATCAATTCAGATAAAGAATTAAAATCAGTTTGATTGCCTAGTTTGTTCTCAATTTTGTTACCTGCTTTATTATTTGAAGTAAAATTTCTATAGATTAACGATAA
>Ga0209724_1002545_pt1 | contig 15477 bp, 14 predicted proteins | sample grotaG_FD_184143 | JGI IMG/M metagenome (GOLD analysis project Ga0209724, IMG submission 184143) | Glacier valley bacterial and archeal communities from Borup Fiord, Nunavut, Canada, to study Microbial Dark Matter (Phase II) -... | ecosystem: Environmental > Aquatic > Freshwater > Ice > Glacier ...
GAAGAAAACGAAGTGGAAATCACAAGAATACTGCATGAGCAAATGGATTTAAAGAGTAGAATAAAGGAAAAATAACCCCACTTAACAAAAACGATATCAAATACTTATAACATGATTCCCGATATTTATAAAATTCGTAAAGATTTTCCGATACTTGATCAGAAAGTACATGGAAAACCTTTGATTTATTTCGATAACGCAGCAACAAGCCAGCGCCCCATTCAGGTAATCGAACGAATGAATGAGTTTTCACTACGGACAAATGCCAACATCCACCGCGCCACCCATTATTTGGCGAACAAAACGACCGAGGCATTCGAAGCAAGCCGGGAAACTGCCCGTCAATACATTAACGCAGCAGAAGCCGCTGAGGTTATATTTACACACGGAACGACAGAATCGATCAACCTTGTTGCATTTTCGTTTGGCGAGGCATTTATCAATGCCGGAGATGAAGTAATCGTCACCGAAATGGAGCATCACGCCAATATTGTTCCATGGCAAATGATGTGTGAACGACGTGGCGCCATCCTAAAAGTGCTTCCTTTTAGGGACAACGGGGAATTGCAAATTGAGCTTTTAGACAGCTTAATAACCAATAAGACAAAAATTCTGGCTGTCGCGCACGTATCCAATACATTAGGTACTGTCAATCCCATCAGAGAGATTATTCTGAAAGCGCATTTGAAAAATGTGCCGGTCTTAATCGACGGAGCACAGGGTGCACCTCACTTCAAAATTGATGTTCAAGAACTTGCATGTGATTTTTATGCCTTTTCTGGGCACAAACTTTATGGGCCAACTGGTATTGGAGCCCTTTATGGCAAGCGGAAATGGCTGGACAAAATGCCTCCTTTTATGGGTGGTGGCGAAATGATTGACCGTGTGACCTTTGCAAAGACAAACTATAACCAGCTTCCTTACAAGTTTGAAGCCGGCACCCCAAATTATGTGGGAGCGATCGGATTTGCAGCAGCAATTAAATATATTCAAAGCCTGGACAGACAAGCGATTATCGCTTATGAGCATGATCTGTTAACTGTTGCAACTGCAAAACTAAAACAGATTGAAGGATTGAAAATTTACGGTGAAGCGTCCGTGAAAGCTGGCGTGATCTGTTTCAATATAGAAGGTGTTCATCCTTTTGATCTTGGGACACTGCTCGATCAGTTGGGAATAGCTGTCAGAACCGGCCGCTTGTGCGCCGATCCGGTAATGGATCATTACGGTGTCGAAAATATGGTGCGCGCTTCATTTGCATTTTACAATACCTTCGACGAGATTAATGCTTTTTACAAGGCTTTGATCAGATTGAAAGCGATGTTTTAAAATTCGCTACTTTTGAGAAGTTTAAGAAATATTAAATGACGATAGAAGAAATACAGCAGGAGATAGTTGAAGAGTTTTCAGGATTTGAGGATTGGATGGACAAATATGCATACCTTATCGAGATAGGCAACGAAATGGCACCCATTGATGCGAAATACAAGATTGAAAGCAATCTGATTCGCGGATGTCAATCGAGAGTTTGGTTACACCAGGAATTTACGGACGGCAAGATCGTTTTCGAAGCCGAAAGTGATGCGCTGATTGTTAAAGGGTTAGTTGCATTATTGCTCCGGATTTATTCCGACCGTACGCCGAAAGAGATCCTCGAATCGGAGCCGCGTTTTATCGACGAAATTGGTTTAAGGCAGCACCTCTCGCCGACCCGTTCGAATGGTCTCCTTGCCATGGTTAAACAAATGAAACTGTATGCATTGGCATACGAGAAAATTTCAGCAAAAAAATAAAAGATGGACGCAAGAATAGATTTAATCATTGAACAATTGAAGGAAGTGTTCGATCCTGAAATCCCTGTAAATATATACGATTTAGGATTGGTATACAGCGTTGATGTTGAAGGCGATGAAGCCAAAGTATTGATGACGCTTACGGCACCCAACTGTCCTGCAGCCGATATGATCCTGGCTGATGTCGAATACATGTCGAAAAAGGTGGAAGGGATCGAATCGTGCAAAGTGGAGATCACCTTCGAACCGCCATGGGAAAAGTCGATGATGTCAGAAGAAGCGCGACTGGAACTTGGGTTTATGTAATCAGAAAATCCTTATTATTAGTATGCGACGATCCGAAGTATACAGCCAACAAATCAAGGAGAAAGCGATTGAGCTTGGTTTTTCGGCATGTGGAATTTCGGCGGTGCATAGCCTCGAAGAAGAACGTGAGCGACTCCAAAACTGGCTGTCGAACGGGATGAATGCTTCAATGGCTTATATGGCCAATCATTTCGAAATGCGACTTGATCCCGGCAAAATCGAAGAAGGTGCAAAATCTGCAATTTCGGTCCTGATTAATTACTATCCTGCCCAAAAACAAACTGATCCTGACGCACCCATCATCTCTAAATACGCCTACGGAAAAGATTACCATTTAGTTGTAAAAGAAAAGCTTAATAATCTCTTAATATACATTCAATCGGAACTTTTTCCCTGCCGCGGAAGGGCATTTGTCGATTCAGCACCTGTATTTGAACGCCCGTTGGCAAAAGCTGCCGGATTAGGGTGGATTGGCAAAAACTCCCTACTTATCTCCAAAGAACTTGGGTCGTATGTATTTATTGGTGAATTAATTATAGATCTCGAATTAAATTACGACATTCCTTTCACATCTGATTATTGTGGCAACTGTACGCGTTGCATCGACGCCTGTCCTACCAGCGCAATCGTTTTCCCAAAAACGATAGACGCCCGAAAATGTATTTCGTACCACACGATTGAAAATAAAGACGAGATTCCACTTTCCATCCAGAAAAAATTACGAAATCAAATTTTTGGATGCGATATTTGCCAGGATGTTTGCCCGTGGAATAAAAAAGTGAAGCCTAACCAAAGTCCTGATTTTATGCCAATTGACGGATTATTAGAAATGAAAAAGAAAGACTGGAAAGTGCTGGACCACGTCACTTACAATAAAATGTTCAGACAGTCGCCCTTGGAAAGGGCAGGCTATGAGCGGATCAGCCGGAACCTCGGTTATCTGAATGAATGATTTAGATCATATCTTTGCATTGGTAATTTTTCTATGATCGCTCATCATACCAGCAACAGAATATCAATGGAAATCGTTCGACGGGTGATGGATTTTATGATCGATTGGATAAAAGAACGAATATGATAAAACTAATAACCCCGGTTGAACTGCCCAATTTCAAAAATAAGATGGGCTACCGTCATCAATCAATGATGATCGGATCTTGTTTTGCCGAAAGCATCGGAACTTTTCTTCAGGAACTTTGTTTCCCCATTATGGTTAGCCCTTTCGGAATTCTTTACAATCCTATTTCAATCGCGAACAGTCTTAATCTGCTTCTTTCTGGTAAAAACTTTACCGGACAGGACTTATTTTATTCCAATGGAGTCTACAACAGTTTTTATCACCACAGTCGGTTTTCCGGTTCCGATCAGTCGAATACATTGGCAATTATCAATAAACAAACTGCCGAAGCCACTGGCGTTTTAAATAAATGTCATCATCTTTTTATCACTTTTGGGACTTCGTGGGTATTTAAACACAAGACAAATGGAATCGTCGTTTCAAATTGTCATAAACTTCCTGCTGCAACATTCGAGCGTTACCGACTGTCGGTTTCACAAATAACTGAAACCTGGATACCATTGATCGATAAGATGAGAAGCACAAATCCTGATCTGCACCTGGTTTTCACAGTTAGTCCTATCAGACATTTGAAAGATGGAGCTCACGAGAACCAGTTGAGCAAATCCACACTTCTTTTGGCAATTGACGAATTGACCTCCAAATATGGGGATGAAATCATCTCATATTTCCCGTCGTACGAGATTTTGCTTGACGAATTACGCGACTATCGATTTTACGCTGCCGATATGAACCATCCCAGCGAAGTAGCTGTTGATTTTATTCGCGAAAAGTTTGTTGCCTCAATTCTGGATAACGAAGCCATCGCATTTTCGGCGGAATTAGGAAAAATACTACCGACTCTTAAGCATAAAACACTGAATAGTAATGATAATAACTACGTTTTATTTATTGAAAATCAAATTGAAAAAACAAAGCAACTTCAAATCAAATACCCATTTATTAACCTTGAAAAGGTAATGAAAAAGTTACATGAAAAAATAGACAATTAAATTTTCATTTAACGAATGCTTTTCATATTTTTAGCCGTAGGACTATTCCCAGAAACCGGGAAAAATCCTTATCCAAAAAAAGAACAATATTAATAATGAAGTTCGTATGAGCTACCTAAAATTCGACAAAGAGGAACTGGTTAATCTGGAATACTCATTACAACGCGAATTTCTGCGCACTAACCGTTCGGGAGCCTATTCATCCTCGACTATTGCAGGTTGTAATACCCGTAAATACCACGGGATGCTGATTGTGAAGCTGGATGAGCTTGACGGAGGCAAGCATGTGCTACTTTCATCCCTTGACGAAACAATTATTCAGCATGATGCCCAATTCAATCTCGGGATTCATAAATATCCTGGTGAGTTCTACGAACCCAAAGGTCACAAGTATATCCGGAATTTTGAGATTGACACGATTCCAAAAATAACCTATCGGGTAGGTGGAGTCGTTCTTACTAAAACCCGGATGCTTGTAGAACATGAGAATCAGATAATCGTTAAATATACCCTTGAAGAGGCAAGTAGCCCGACAACTTTAAGATTTAAGCCGTTTTTGGCATTTCGTAATGTCCACCAGCTGACCCGTGCAAATATGGTTGCTAACGGGAAATATACAAAAGTAAAAAACGGGATTAAAATGAGTCTTTACGAAGGGTATCCCGAATTGCACATGCAATTCTCAAAAGCGGTCGATTTTGTGCCTGTTCCTGATTGGTCCCGAAATATTGAATATATAAAAGAGCAGTCGAGAGGTTACGAGTTTCAGGAAGATCTTTATGTCCCCGGCTATTTTGAATTACCGATTAAAAAAGGAGAATCGGTATTCTTTTCTGCATCGACTGAAGACTGTGATCCGATAGAGTTAAAAAAACTATATTCGTTCGAAAAAGAAAAACGTATTCCACGCGACAGCTTTATCAACTGCCTGATTAACTCTGCACAACAATTCATTTGGGAAAGAAAAGACGGCAAAGATATTATTGCCGGATACCCCTGGTACGAATCGATTCCATTGCAAACAATTCTTGCACTGCCCGGATTACTACTGACACAGTTGGAAGTTTCAAATTATGAGGAGATCTTAAAGACAAACCTCAGCAGATTGAAAGACGGATTGTTGCCAAAATATGTAGGAACTCCTGGAGACTACGATTCTGTAGCTGCTCCCTTGTTCGCATTCAATGCTATACAGGAACTAAAGCCTTTCAAAGAGAATAAAGAATTATGGAAAAGTTACGGTTCTGCCTTGAAAGAGATCCTGACAAATTACAAGCAAGGAACTCGTTTCAATATCCACATGGAACCGAATGGACTGATCTATGCCAAGCAAAATGGTGTTGCACTCACCTGGATGGATGCCTATATCGACGGGAAACCGGTGACACAACGCGGAGGATTTAATGTTGAGATCAATGCCGCCTGGTATAATGCAGTTTGTTTTGCCCTCGAACTTGCTGAATCAGCAAAGGATAAAGCATTTATCAGCGAATGGTCATCTTATCCGCCATTAATTGCGCAGTCATTCTTAGATACCTTCTGGAATGATGAAAAAGGCTACCTCGCAGATTATGTTGACGGGGAATACGTTGACTGGTCGGTAAGGCCGAATATGATTTTTGCGGCAAGTTTTGAATATTCGCCGATGTCGCGCGAGCAGAAAAAACTAATAGTCAGCACGGTAAGAAATGAACTTTTGACTCCGCGAGGACTTCGATCGCTTTCTCCTAAAGACTATCACTACAAAGGAGCATGTGTAGGCAATGCCGGCAACCGATCAGCAGCAGTGCATATGGGAAGTGCTTTCCCATTTCTGATTTATCCATTTGTTAAAGCATACCTAGAGATTCACAAGGCAGGTGGCCTGTCATTCGTCAAACAGATCATGGATGGATTCGAAGAGGAAATGTCGGAGCATTGTTTAGGAACACTTTCCGAAGTTTATGAAGGCAATCCACCGCATACAGCCAGGGGAGCCATTTCACAAGCATGGAATGTTGCGGGTGTTTTAAGCGCCACTTCCTTGCTCGAAAAATTCGAAGAAACAAAATAAAGGAGTAAAAAGATTTTCTCAACTCAGCTACTAAAGGATGAAAGTTTTAATGTTTGGATGGGAGTTTCCCCCGCACATTAGCGGGGGTCTCGGTACAGCCAGTTACGGATTAACCAAAGGATTGGCACAATTAGATGATGTTGAGGTGCTTTTTGTTGTTCCCAAAGCATATGGTGACGAAGATAATTCAGCGGTAAAGCAGATTATCGGGGCAAGTGATGTGTCAATTACTCAGAAAAAGGTCTTTTTTCGAACTACTGAACGGAACTTCGATTACCTCGAAGTTGAATCGAATCTTATTCCCTATTCTACCCCCGAGGAGTTTTGGAAATTGACTGAACAGCGCGTCTCTTCCCAAACACGGTTTATCCAGACTGATTCAGAAGGTAAACTTCCCTTTACCGGGAAATATGGTACCAACCTGCTCGAAGAAATTGCCAATTACGCCATTGTTGCGGAATCGATCGGTAAGGAATACGATTTTGATGTGATCCATGCCCATGATTGGCTTGCCTATCCGGCAGGGATTGCAGCCAAAAGGGTGAGCGGTAAACCATTGGTTATTCATGTCCACGCAACCGATTTTGACCGGAGCGGCGGAAGTGTGAACCCGAGGGTTTATTCAATCGAACGCGAAGGAATGGAAGTTGCCGATCAAATTATTACGGTGAGCAATCTCACACGTAATATCGTGATTGAAAAATATGGAATAGACCCGGCAAAAGTTACAACTGTTTATAATGCTGTCGAACCTGTCGAAAAAGCGGAAAATAAGGGTTACTCCAAAGGAATTAATGAGAAAATTGTGACATTTTTGGGAAGGATAACCATGCAAAAAGGTCCCGAATATTTCATCGAAGCCGCATACCAGGTTTTGCGCAGAACGGACAACGTTCATTTCGTAATGGCCGGAAGCGGCGATCTAATGGAAAAAATGATCCGGCGTGCTGCCCGTTTGGGAATCGCCGACAGGTTTCATTTTACAGGATTTCTTCACGGTGACGATGTCTTCGATATGTTCCGGATGAGCGACGTCTACGTAATGCCATCTGTATCTGAACCTTTTGGCATATCTCCGCTTGAAGCAATGATGTCGGATGTTCCGACAATTATTTCGAAACAATCGGGTGTGGCAGAAATCCTGACACACGCCATTAAGGTCGACTTCTGGGATATTAATGCCATGGCCGACGCTATATACGGAATCTTAAAATATCCTGCCTTATCAACAATGTTTAGAAAATTTGGCCGAGTAGAGGTTGACAGTTTACAATGGAAACACTCAGCCGAACACGTCCTTAAAGTCTATAAGTCCGCATTAAAAAAACCCAACACCAAAGAGATAGCGTTATGAAAACAGTTTGCCTCAACTTTCAGATACATCAGCCTTTCCGATACAGGAAATACCGCTTTTTCGACATTGGAAACGATGCCTATTACTACGATGATTTTGCAAACGAAACCATTTTGCGAAAGGCCGCTGATCAATGTTATTTACCTGCCAATAAAATCATTCTTGAACAAATATTAAAATACAAGGGTAAATTCAAGGTATCCTATTCATTATCTGGTGTAGTTCTCGATCAATTTAAATTGTATGCACCCGAAGTAATCGAGTCGTTCCAGAAACTGGCTGCGACCGGATGCGTTGAGTTTTTATCCGAAACTTATGCCAATTCGCTGGTCTCGTTGGCAGACGGCGGGTTTTTCGAATCACAGGTTAAAGCGCATGACGACCTTATTGAAGAACTTTTCGGACAACGCCCTAAGGTATTCAACAATACCGAACTAATTTACTCTGACGAAATCGGAGACCTTGTTCAGCGCATGGGATTCGAGGCAATGATTACAGAAGGGGCTAAACATATTTTGGGATGGAAAAGCCCCAACTATTTATATTGCAATGCATTAAATCCAAGACTAAAAGTTTTGATGCGCAATTTCCGGTTCAGCGACGATCTGTCATTTCGGTTCTCGAATAAAGCCTGGAGTGAATTTCCATTGACGGCCGAAAAATATGCCGGATGGATGAACAATCTGCCAAAAGAGGAAGATGTGGTAACCATCTTCGTCAATTACGAAACGTTTGGTCAGCTTCAGCATAAGAATTCCGGAATATTTGACTTCTTAAAGAAACTTCCGGAAGCAATCTTAAAATCCGGCAAACTTTCATTTTCGACTCCGTCTGAAGTTGTCAATGATCTACAGCCAGTTTCAGCAGTTCATGTACCTTATCCAATTTCGTGGGCCGACGAAGAACGCGACCTTTCAGCCTGGCTGGGAAACGAACTTCAGAAAGAGGCTTTTGATAAGCTTTACCAGCTCAAGGATCGAATGAGAAATTGTACGGATGCGACGATGCTCAAAGATTGGGATTATCTTCAAACAAATGATCATTTTTATTACATGTGTACCAAGTTCTTTTCCGACGGTGAAGTTCATAAGTATTTCAACCCTTACGGCACTCCCTATGAAGCCTTTATCAATTATATGAATGTCTTGAGCGATTTCAAAATCAGGCTTAATGCAATAGTTCCGAAAAGTGCCAAAGATCAGGAAATCGCTAATCTAAAGGATCTTGTTAACGAAAAAACTAAGAAGCTTGAATTGACAGAAACAGAGTTGAAGAAAGTCAAAAAAGAGGTCGCAGCTGCCAGGCTAATTCAGGACAAGATTGTAGTAGCATCTAAAGTTGAAGTCGTGAAACCGCTAAGTAAGGCCGCGCCCAAAAAAGCAACGCCCAAAAAGCCATTAAAAAAAGAATAGTTTGACTTTCACAATTAGACTTGTTACTGAGAAGCACAGCTTGACCGATTAAAAGAAATATGAAAAACAAAAAGTCCGGAATTTATTCGGGCTTTTATGTTTAAACGCCATTTGTATTTTTGATTGATTTCCAAAGAATCATCGATCGGAAAAGAGGTGGCAAAAGAGAAGATTAAATAAAGGTTCAGAATCCCAATGAACCACAAATATTCTATATTTGTTGGCAATAAATAAGGAATAGAATGGTCCAGGCAAAAAAAACGTTGGTGTTACCCGAAGCAAGGATGTCGGAATTAATTTTCGAAAATCCTTATCTGATGCTTATGCTCGAACATTTTGGAATATCCCTGTTGATACAAGACAAAACGGTGAGGCAGCTTTGCAAGGAACACAATGTCAGCGAGGATTTGTTTCTTTCCTTTACCAATCTGTTCAATGGCTTCCAGCCATCCGTAACCATCACTTACTCGTTTACTGATCTAAAGATCATCACCCTCTTCCTTAGAAACACACATCAATATTATCTCGAAGAAAAATATCCCCAGATTCGCAGTTATATCACGCAAATGTTTGAGCTCAACGATCAATCGGCCATGCTGATGGTTGAGAAATTCTTTGATCAGTATTTTGCAGAAGTCAAAGAACACCTGCATTACGAGGATCAGATCGTCTTTACCTATGTGAATAACCTGTTCGACTGCTTTGAGAAAAAGCAGGCAGCTTGTTTGCCCGGCAACTATTCCGTAAGCGATTACCAGGAACATCATGAAGATATTGAAGATAAGCTCGAAGACTTAAAGAACCTGCTACTCAAGCATCTTCCGCTCGATAATGATCAGCAAATACGACGCAAACTGCTTTTCAGCCTTTTTGAACTTGAATACGATCTGAATATCCATACGCGTATCGAAGATGAGATATTTATTCCGTTGGTCGAAAAAATGGAACGAACCATTAAAACCGGCTATGGTAAATAACAACATTCATATTGTCATTATTGAACCATCAACGATCATATACGAGGGTTTAAGTAGTATTTTGGGGTATTCGGATGATCATTTCAGCATCAGCAGGCTCGATAAAATGGATGATATTCCAAATTACACGATGCGCAAAACAGCGGATGTCATCCTCATTAATCCTGCTCAGGTCGAGAACAATCTGAAAACTTACAATACAATCCGTAACGGTCTCTCCCAAACCAAATGGATCGGAATAATATACGCCTATTTCGACCAGCACCTGCTTTCTGTTTTCGACGAAAGCATCAGCATCTTCGATACCCCCGAATCAATTATCAGCCTTGTGCATCGCACTGCAGACCAAAGTGAAGACAGCGAACTGAGCACGCAGGAAAAGCTTACAGACCGCGAAGTTGAAGTTTTGAAACTACTCACGGCCGGTAATTCAAACAAGGAAATCGCCGATCAGTTAAATATCAGTACCCATACGGTGATCTCGCACCGTAAGAATCTCTCGCAGAAAACCGGGATCAAATCGGTCTCGGGACTCACCATCTATGCCGTGGTAAAAAATATTATCACGCTCGATAATTTCAAGGAATGATGATGGTTCTATGAAGATTACACACACCAAACGACAAAGCGCTATCCCAACTTATAGTTAGGCATCCATTCATAATTCACCGATTTAAGGGATTGCCATACAGATACGGTGAGGATACTTTTGCAATGTTCAATTTAAACATTGCAAATGATGCGCTCATCACATTTCCTCTTAACACTTTTAGCAGGAACCAGCCTTGGATTTAACTCCGTCCAGGCTCAACAGAATCCGGATAGCATTTCAAAACCATTTTATATTGAAGGATCGTATATTGGAGATTTAGTCAGCAACTTAAATGGCGGAATCAAAAGTGGAACCACCTATCTTGGACTCGCGAATCTTAAAGCAGGCGTTAACACGCAGGCCGTTGGATGGTGGAAAGGTGGTGAGTTCCGGATCAATGCGGCGAATTCGCACGGTGGCACACCTTCAGAAAGTTTTGTGGGCGATTTCCAGGGGGTATCCAATATCGAAGCGGGTAACCTTACTTTCATGTATGAATTGTGGTACAAACAAACTGTCGGCAACCTGTCGCTTACTGTTGGCCTCCAGGATCTGAATTCAAACTTTGCAATTACAGATAACGGCGCCTTGTTTACCAACAGTTCGTTTGGCATCCATCCAAGTATTGCCGATAACATCCCCTCCCCGATTTTCCCGCTCACAGCACTGGGAGCTATGTTGCAATATTATTATAAGGACAAGCTGATCTGGCAGGCGGCTATATTTGATGGCACCCCAGACGATTTCGAAAATAATCCCTACAACACCAACTGGAAAATATCTGACAACGATGGTTATCTGACTGTCACTGAAATTCAGGTTCTCCAAAGTCTTATCCGTGACAAGACTGGTTCGTACAAGTTCGGGGCCTATTATCATCAGCATTGCGACAGCACTTCACTGGAACAAAAAAGCCATGGATTTTATTTAGTAGGCGACCAGATGGTTTATAAGACCTTATATGGAGGATGGTCGCTGTTTTCGCAGATCGGTTTAAGCCCAAAGCTTGAAAACAAGAATAACTACTACCTGAGTCTCGGCCTGAACATTAAAGGGATCTGCCGGAAACGGCCGAACGACGAAGCCGGGATTGCGATTGCATACGCCGGTTTCGGCCAGGGTTCCACACGCAACGAAACCGCTATTGAACTTACTTACCTGGCTTCAGTGAATGAAAATATCCGCATCAAACCCGATCTTCAATATATTATTCATCCTGCCGGAACCGAAACCACCCTCCCAAATGCGCTTGTTGGCTCATTAAGAATTGAACTTGATTTTTAAAAATTACAATGGATAAACTGATCAAAAACATACAGCTTTCCGACCTTAAAACAGGTGAAGAAGGAATCATCACCAAAGTTTTGGGCCATGGTGCCTTTCGCAAGCGGATCACCGAAATGGGTTTCGTGAAGGGGAAACGGGTGACGGTCATTAAAAACGCCCCGCTCCAGGATCCCGTCGAGTACAAAATCATGAATTATAATGTCTCACTTCGGCGAGGCGAGGCACAACTGGTGGAAGTCATCGGTGTTGAAGAAGCATATACCCTTGCGAAAATTCCGTTTGCAGGTACAATCGATGAAGATATTTTGAAAATATCGGCCTTACAGCAGGGAAGCGAAATCAATATCGCCCTCGTCGGAAATCCGAACAGCGGCAAAACGACGCTTTTTAATTTTGCATCGGGTTCGCACGAAAGGGTGGGCAATTACAGCGGCGTAACCGTTGATGCCAAAGAGGCAACCATGAAAAGAGGCGCTTACAGTTTCCGGATCGTAGACCTTCCGGGAACCTATTCCATTACAGAGTATTCGCCCGAAGAGCTGTATGTCCGTATGCATATCACGGAGAAGATGCCCGATATCGTGGTGAATGTCGTGGATGCCTCTAACCTCGAACGGAATCTTTTTCTTACCACGCAGCTCATCGATATGAATATTAAGGTGGTGATTGCCCTCAATATGTATGACGAACTTGAGAAACGAGGTGCCCGTTTCAATTATGAAGCACTGGGCCGGATGATGGGAATTCCGATTATTCCCACGGTCGCGTCCAAAGGGAAAGGGATCGACGAACTCCTCGACCGGCTTATTGAAGTTTATGAAGACCGCGATCCCATGGTTCGGCATATTCATATCAACTATGGCGAGGAGATTGAAGCTGCCATTGCTTCGGTGCAGAAAGAGATCAGGGTAAATACGGAAATTACGGATAAGCTATCGTCGCGTTATGTCGCCATTAAACTATTGGAAACCGACAAAACAACGCTTTCGCAACTGCAGCAACTGCAGAATGTGAATCAGATAAAATCGGTAACCAGCCATGCCATCCAAAAGCTCGAGAAAGAGTATGGCGAAAAGTCGGAAACCATTATCACCGATGCCAAGTATGGGTTTATCGATGGCGCGTTGAAAGAGACATTTGTTGAAAAGGTAAAGGACAAAAGAACCCGTAAGCGGGAACTGGACGACCTGCTTACGCACAAGCTGCTGGGCTTCCCGATCTTCCTTTTCTTTATGTGGTTGATGTTCCAGGCGACCTTTACATTAGGCAGTTATCCAATGGAGTTAATAGATACAGGAGTTGGTTTACTAAGCAGCTTTTTACAAACCACGATGTCCGAAGGTGCTTTGCGTGACCTGCTCGTGGACGGAATCATGGGCGGTGTTGGCGGCGTGATTATCTTTTTACCCAATATTCTCATCCTGTTCTTCTTTATTTCATTGATGGAAGATACGGGTTATATGGCACGGGCATCGTTTATCATGGATAAACTCATGCATAAAATCGGGTTGCACGGCAAATCATTTATTCCATTGGTGATGGGTTTCGGATGCAATGTCCCGGCGATTATGGCCACGCGTACGCTCGACAATAAAAAGGACCGCATACTCACGATGATCATCACCCCGTTTATGTCGTGCAGTGCCCGGTTGCCGGTTTATGTGTTGCTGATCTCGGCATTCTTCCCCCATAACCAGGGATTGGTACTCTTCTCAATTTACATTATCGGCATAACCTTAGCCATATTGGTTGCATTGGTAATGAAGAGGGTCGTCTTCTCGAAAAAGGATGTCCCCTTTGTGATGGAGCTGCCACCCTACCGGATCCCTACGCTGAAAAATACAACCATTCACATGTGGCACAAAGGGGTTCAATACCTGAAAAAGATGGGAAATGTGATCCTGACGGCTTCGATCCTGATTTGGGCATTGGGTTATTTTCCCCGCAATGTGAACTATTCGGAAGACTACGATGTTCAGATTGAGTCACTGAAAACAAACAGTCAGTTGTCGCAGATGGAAAAGGATCATCAGGTTGGAAGTTTAGAAGTAAAGCGGGAGGCAGAACGCCAGGAGAAATCGTACATCGGCAGGTTGGGTCATGCCATTGAACCCGTCATTGAACCGCTTGGCTACGACTGGAAAATGGGGGTTAGTATCCTCACCGGACTTGCCGCCAAGGAAATTGTGATCAGCACGATGGGAATTCTGTACCAGGCCGACCTTCATGCAGATGAATCATCCGATACTTTAAAAGAAAACCTCATAAAACAGGAACATGCATCCGGTATACTCAAAGGACAAAAGGTTTTCACACCGCTCGTAGCATTCGGATTTATGCTGTTTGTGCTTATTTACTTCCCCTGCGTAGCTGTTATTGCGGCGATTAAGAAAGAATCGAACTGGAAATGGGCGCTGTTTACGATGGTTTACACAACGGTAATTGCCTGGATAGTTGCATTTCTTACCTATCAGATCGGGAGTTTAATCAGTTAACCTTAAAATTTCAAAGTTATGATACAGAACATCATTGTCTACATTATTATAGCAGCCACGCTGGCTTACGTCATCTTCAGTATTGTAAATAATCTTCGTGTCAAAAAGGAGGGCCATTGCGGAGGCTGTGATGGGTGTTCGGTCAAAAATGAGTTTCAAAAAGCACTCGAAAACAAAAAAAATTATAATCATTCTGCCAATACAAAGGAGACAAATTCTTACTCCCTGTATAATTCACAGCAAAATGGAAACATCAATTAAATTGTTGAGAAATTTTTCAACCTAAAACCGATGACAGATTAGGCGCTATTTCAGTTCCCCGTCGCTGATGAACAGTACCCTGTCTGCATACCGCGTAATCCGTTCATCATGACTGGTTATGATGATACATCTGTTTTCTTTCGCAGCGCTGTTTTTTAGAAAATCAACAACTTCCAAACCCTGTTTTGAAGCCAGACTCCCCGTAGGTTCATCGGCAATGATAAGCTCAGCTCCATTAATAAGCGCACGCATTATGGCAACCCGTTGCTTTTCTCCCTGACTTATCTTTGATGGAAGTGAGTTTGCAAGGTGTTTAATTTCGAATTTTTCAAGAAGCTCCAAAGATCTCTTTCGTGCAAAATCACTGTTTGCACCGGCAAACTTCATTACCATCATTACGTTCTGAATTACGGTAAGCGAATCGATCAGATAAAATGACTGGAAAATAAATCCCAGTCTCTTAGCGCGAAGAATCTGCAATTCTTGCTTCGAATATTCAACGGTTTGTTTTCCAAATAGAAATACCTCACCGGAAGTTGGCCCCTGCATTCCAGCCAGTAATGTCAAAAAAGTAGTTTTACCACTTCCGCTTGGTCCGAGTAACAGTACCATCTCTCCTGGTACCGCAGCAAATGAAATATTCTTTAAGGCAACAGTTCCGTTACCACCTTCATATATTTTAGATACATTAATAAGTTGCGTAATATAACGGCTATTCGCTTCCATAATTATTTAAATATTTCCAATGGATAAATTTTACGGATACTCCGAACTGGTAAAATTGTGCTGATAATACTGATGATTAATACACCGAATGAGACGACAAGTATTTGTGAAAAAGATGATTTTGTCGAGACTTCCGGTGATATTCTTTCGA
>Ga0209724_1002552_pt1 | contig 15459 bp, 16 predicted proteins | sample grotaG_FD_184143 | JGI IMG/M metagenome (GOLD analysis project Ga0209724, IMG submission 184143) | Glacier valley bacterial and archeal communities from Borup Fiord, Nunavut, Canada, to study Microbial Dark Matter (Phase II) -... | ecosystem: Environmental > Aquatic > Freshwater > Ice > Glacier ...
GTGGTGATAATTCGTGCAACCGGCGTGCAATCAATTCTTTTCCTGTACCGTTTGCTCCGGTAATCAGAACCCTGGCTTCAGTCGGAGCAACCCGATCGGTCATCTCGAGTACTTTCAAAATCTGGGGTGATTCGCCAATTATTTCATACCGTTTACTGATCTTTTGCTTTAAGACCTTGGTCTCTTTTACAAGAACTGTTTTATCGCCGGCATTTCGTATTGTTATTAATAACCGATTTAAATCCAGCGGCTTAACGATAAAATCAAATGCGCCTTTCTTTATTGCCTCTACGGCAGTATCTATATTTCCATGTCCCGAAATCATCACAACTGTTGTCTCCGGTTTTAGCAACATTATTTTTTCCAGAACTTCGATTCCATCCATTTCCGGCATTTTGATATCGCAAAGAATGATGTCGAAATCGGTGTTTTTTACAAATTCAAGTCCTATCAAACCGTTTTCTGCCACTTCAACAGCATATCCTTCAAAACCAAGAATATCCTTGAGTGTATTACGAATGCTGCGCTCGTCATCTATGACTAAGATCTTTACCATATTTTTAATTTATACTTCATTAGAAATGAGCCGATCCATCACTCCCTCTTTCAGTGCGTTATGGGTGTGAAGTAATCTTTTGATTGTTAATCTTCGAAGGATGAAGTTAGTAAAAACGGAGGCAATCACAATCATCTCGACACGCATTTTGTCCATTCCATCCATTTTACTTCGTGTTTCATGATCAGAAAGAATAAGTTGCCTGTGAATCTTCTGGTAATTGTCAAGGGGAAATTCTGAAACTCCCCGGATTTTTAAATCTGGTTCTGTTTTCTCGTAAATATCCATCAACGTATCGAATGCACCAGAGCAACCAACAAGTGTTTGGGGTTGAAATCGTTTGCAGGCGATCCACAGATCCTGAAGATGTTCATCGAACCAATTTTCATAAGCCACTATTTCGGAAGGTGTAACCGGATCGGATAATAATATTGTTTCGAGTGCGCGGGCAATGCCAATGTTAAAACTTTTGCGCCAGAGGATGTTGTTATTGTTTGCAAGAATAAACTCAATACTTCCGCCACCAATATCCACGATCAGGTAATTCCCGATTCCGTCCGGAAGAGACAGTCGTACTCCCCTGAAAATCAATTCTGCTTCAAGTTCACCATCGATGATCTCGATCTCCCAGCCCAGTAATTGCTTCACTTTCTCAAGAAAAACGGACCTGTTCGTAGCACCGCGTAAGGCTGATGTACCAACAACTTTAATCTTACTGACGTCGTATTCATGAATGGTTTTGAAATGGCTTTGAAGTGCTAAAATACCTCGTTCGATGGCTTCCGGCAGCAGAATCTCTTTGTTGATTCCTCCGCGCCCCAACTTAACAGGCAATTTCCGGTCGTAAATCGTTTCGAACGATCCCTCAGGTAATATATTAGCGATTAGTAAATTGCAGGTGTTTGTTCCTATGTCAATCACAGCAAATCTCATCATGTCTGAATAGTGCTAGTTAACCAGTCTGCAATCTCTGAATAGCGATATTCGCCCCTGGCAATCTTAATCACAAAATCATATTTTTCGTCCTGTGTGGCTAAAACATCAAATCCATAATCCATTATTAATAATCTCATTAAAACGTATCCAATGCGCTTATTTCCATCGATAAATGGATGATTTATTAAAATGCTTTCAATTAATGCAGCTGCTTTGTCAATGGGTGTCGGATACAAATCTTCCTGGTCAAAAGACTGAAATGGTCTTGATAATGCAGATTCCAGTAAAGCTATATCCCGAGTACCTTGACTACCTCCGAATTTCTCAATCAATACTTCATGGATTCTAATAGCTTCATGAATGTCAATCATAAGGCCAATCGTTGCAATAATTCTTTATCCTCACGAAGTATTAATACCAAGTGTGATGATAAATTAATTTTTTCGTTTGGAGTTATCTGAATCTGTTTGAGATAGTCAAGTAGATCGACAAGAGCTGATTCAGGTACGTTATCAATTGCTTTCTGAATCTCATATTTCAAATCTGTTGTTGTCATAGTCAAATCTTTGTACAAATTTAGTTATTTTTTTAATCTGAAAAAGTTGCCTATTGTGATTCGTTTTTACAAACATTTAAGGGATGAAAAAGGCAGGTAACTTTTCAAAGTTCCTGCCTTCCTTTAAATTCTATATATTTTCGTTTCAAATTACGATTTGTACATCAGCCACTTACCAATCTCTTTCCAAGATGGTTTTTTGCCATACATAAGGATCCCTGTTCTGTAAATTTTTCCGGCGACCCAGACCATCCCAACGAAAGTTGCCACCAGTAAAACCATAGAAAGTATTAATTGCCAGGCGGGGACTCCAAATGGAATCCGTGCCATCATTACGATTGGCGAGGTGAACGGAATCATGCTGAACCAAAAAGCAATCGGTCCTTCGGGATTTTTAATAGCGCTCATCATCACTATAAAAGAGAGGATGATCGGTAACGTAATTGGCATTATAAATTGTTGAGCATCTTCCTGGGCATCAATAGCAGAGCCAACTGCAGCAAACATGGAACTGTATAGCAGGTAACCTCCAATAAAAAAGAAGAGGAAACAACCAATAATCAGCGGAAAATTAATGGTGTCAATCATCGAAAAGATCTCCTGCATCTTATCCGCTTGTGGTGCAGCAGTCTGTGTTGCATCCTGACTCTGCGACATCACATTTTGTATTTGCTGTTTTTGAGCACTTTCAGGATAGAAGCTTCTGGAGGCTGACAGAATTGTAAATCCCAGTATCACCCATATTGCGAACTGCGTCAGACCGACAAAGGCGATTCCAACTATTTTTCCCATCATCAGTTGAAATGGCTTCACACTCGATATGATCACCTCTACAATACGGCTTTGTTTCTCCTCCATGACCCCTTGCATCACCATGGTGCCGTAGATAAAAATGAATATATAAATCATAAAACCAAAGATATAACCGAGTAACATCCCAATCTCCGTAGAGCTTTTCTTTGCTTCTCCACCTTCGCCCAATTTAATAGTGTCAATATTGATGCGGGTTCGTGTTGCTGCAATCCTTTTCTCAAGATCGGGGATGTTCGTCTGTCGGACTACTTCAGCCATCTTATCCTTTTCGATCACAGACTGTATTTTATCCTGAATCTGAGATTTTAGGTCAAATGGAATACTAACTCCGGAAATGATTTGAACCGTTTTTGTTGTCAGAAAATTAGGTGCGACAACCAAAAGGGCATAATAATCCGATCCTTGAACTTTGTCTTTAATATTTTTGAATTCCTCCTCGGGAATAAATTTGAATTTTGTGAATTCGGTGCTCTCAAGTCTACCAAGTATGACAGATGAGCCATCATACACGGCAATTGTGCGACTCTTTTCGTCATCCATCGTCATGAAATAGGTAGGAAGGATCATCAATGCCGACATTAGAATGGGCATGAGCAATGTCAGAATGATAAAAGATTTCTTCTGAACACGGGACATATATTCTCTTTGAATAATAAGTGCTATTTTGTGCATGGCTTTGTTTTTAGACGTTTTGTTTGACTACTTTAATGAATACTTCGTTCATGCTGGGAATTACTTCGTTGAACGAAACGATCTCGACATGCTCTATAAGGTCTCTGATCAGTTCTCTTGAATTACTTCCGTCGGGATACTGGATACTTAATTTGTTTCCCATTCCATTTTGTTCGTTACTCAGGATGTTATATTTTCCGGCAAGCACATGACCGTGAATATCCAGATCACCGCGATAAGCAATATCGTAAATATTCGATTTGTACTTTTCCCTGATCTGTTGAGTCGGACCGTCAAGTATTTTTTTCGATTTGTCAATCAATGCAATATGATCGCAAAGCTGCTCAACCGATTCCATATTATGGGTTGAGAATATGATGGTGGCACCATCTTTTTTCATCTGAAGAATCTCTCGTGTAATAATATCCGTATTGATTGGGTCGAAACCACTGAACGGTTCATCGAAAATCAGCAACCGCGGTTTGTGAAGTACGGTACAGATAAATTGCACTTTCTGCTGCATTCCTTTCGACAACTCCATTACTTTTTTGTCCCACCACGCGGTAATTTCGAACTTTTCGAACCAGATTTTAAGCTCTTTCATCGCATCGCGCCGCGAAAGTCCTTTTAGCTGTCCAAGATAAAGTGCCTGTTCGCCAACTTTCATTTTTTTGTACAAGCCACGTTCTTCGGGAAGATAGCCGATCTGATCGATATCTTCGGGTTTCAGCGGTTTTCCATCTAACCATACTGAGCCACTATCGGGCCCGGTTATCTGGTTGATGATCCTGATTAGGGTTGTTTTACCGGCTCCGTTGGGTCCAAGTAACCCGAAAATGGATCCCTCTTCGACCGAAATAGAAACTTTGGTCAATGCCTGATGATTGGCATAGGTTTTTGAGACTTCTTTTGCTGAAAATAATTCCATAGTTGTTACAGGTTTAATATTTATTTCTCTTCATATTCATCGTACTCATCTTCAATAAAATCAGATAGGTCTTCCTCTTTTTGTTCGGGCTGATCGATTTTTGCCAGCAGATAATGCCAATCAGGCCATTTAAATTTGTGCCGTGCTACAAAGATAAAAATCACTGAAAGAAAAAACAGCGATATCAAATCGAAAAGTGGGCTAAATTCAGTAATCCGGTATAAAGCCGGGGTTTGCAAGGCGCTTGAGTCTTGTGTGAAAAATACCGACAAGAATACATTGTTGATTGCATGAACGCCCCATACCAATTCGAGGCCATCGTCCATAAGGGCACAAATTCCGAAGAAAACCCCAAACCAAATGTATTGCGGCATTACAATGGCAGCTCCATACTCTTTCACTTCAGGATTAAAGAAATGAAGTGATCCGAAAATGAGTGCTGTAATCATTAGTGGTACCCACCTGTATTTGAATATTTTGGCAAATCCCTGCATTAAATATCCCCTGAAAAGAACCTCCTCGAATCCGGTTTGAAACGGCAATAGCAACAATGAAACGGCTATCAATGTGAAAAATGTGGTGGCATCAAACTGAAGTTCGATTTTCTGGATTCCCGTAGCAGTTGCAAAAAAAGCATATGCGGAAAGCAGCACCAACCAAACACCTGCTCCCCAGAAAAAATTATTCCAACGAAAGGAGGAATGACCTGTAACTACCGAAAGCATTGGTCTTTCGTGAATCGGTTTCATCAAAAGTAACAAAGTGACAAGGCCAAGCACAAACGGAATGATCATCAACGCAAATCCAGTGATTGGCGAGATTTCGTAGGCCGAAAGATCCATCAGATTCTCCGGATTGGGAATGAGGTCCGGATTATCCATCGTTTTCAGGAAAATCATAATTCCAAGCGGTATTCCGCCAATAATCTGCGTGACAATAAGCAGGATTACAATCATTGCAATCCACCGACCTATCTCATTTCTGCCTTGGAATACCTTTTCTAAAAACATTTAGAATCAATTTTTTATAATATGTCACGAAATTGGTTAAAATATTACATAAAAATGAATGCGCCCCGATCTTTTTTAACGAAATATTCAACAATTAGGTTCCTTAATGGAGTGCTTCCTTTAATTAAATATTACATCAACAAAAACAGGACAGTGGTCTGAAGCGATTTTCTCAGGTACAACTTCTTGTTTTACAATGTTATAAATGAAATCTGAATGGTTAATCCCCCATATATAGTCAATACATTCTTTGGGACCCGATGACGGGAAGGTGGATTGTTTTCCGGATAGATTGGTCCAGCGTTCTGACAATGATTCAATAGTTTCTGAATCTGGAGTTGCATTCAAATCACCTGCAATAAAGACTCTTGATGGGTTTTTCTTTTGAAAGGATTCCTATTCCGTATTTGCCTCCCACATAAGGAATTGAAGCAGAAAAAATATATTCCATCCCACACTTTTCAGCAATGGCTTTCAGAACATCTACACCGTTACTTCGGGTCGTTGCGCTATCAAGTTCTTGTATGGCTGCCACTTCAGGATTGACAGCATTGATAACTGCCGCAACGGGATCGTAGTCAGTTTTTCCATCCACTCCCTTACCGTTTCGGACATTGTAGGTTAATATCCGGTGTACACCTGCATCTGGTTTTTGGTAATGATAATTGCCGGTCGCGACTAATTCAATCGTTTGTCCGGCAATAGTTTGGTTAAGAATGAATGCGAATATAAAAAGAAGGACATAGCTGAGAATTCTCATTTTGGAAGATTTGGGAGAGATGTGGCACATTTAATTTCAAAAACGTGAAGGTAAGCATTCGTAACAATATATTGAATGATTTATTCGGATTTGAAGCTGAAGAAAAGCATGTTGAATGACGAAGCCAGTTAGTAATGAGAACAATTAATAAAATCACCGTTCAATAATTGGGAAAAATTTATTTGTTCATTTACAGAATTATTATGCACCTTCAAAATGGTAAAAGGTTTATATAGCATGACGAAACAAGCATGCTTTATTCGATTTCCCGAAGAGTTTTTTTCCTTAGTTTAATTTATATCTTAAATAGTTAAACAATTTAAACCACTATATGTTACAGATTAGATACTTGCCATCTTCGAGGTATAAGTATATGACTTTCATATATTTTATATTGGATTGTAAAATTAAATAAAACAAACCGGAACAAGTAATACTTTCTATTTGTGAACTTTTAGAAGGATATAAGGACTGAAAGTTACAAAAATAGTTCGTGAAAAATATTAAGTATAATAATTAATTAAGAGGTAATAAAATGAAAAACTTAAATTCAATCGGAATTGACAGCAGCAAAGCCAAACAATTATTAGCATGTCAAATTATTTGATAATCGGAACTTCATCAGGAATCGGTAAAAAACTTGCTGAACAATTGGTTGATTCCGGTCAAAAGGTTTATGCCACCTACTTCAAAAACAAACCTGAGACCAATGTAGGTTTACCAGATTATCATTATCTGAATGTGCTTGACGAAAATATCCCGCTCGATTTTCTGCCCGATACACTTGACGGTTTGGTGTATTGTCCCGGAAGTATAAATTTAAGGCCTTTTGAAAGGATAAAACCAGGTGATTTTGTTACTGATTTTAACTTGCAGGTAACAGGAGCTATAAAAATAATTCAGGCGGCGTTTTTACTTTCGGAAAAAAGCAGCTGGATTTCCGGTCAGATATTTCATGTTGACGGTGGTATGTCGTCACTCAAAGTTTAATTTATGAATCAAATCCTCCCCCTTCGATCTCTTGGAAAATCCGATCTGATGATAACACCTATTGGATTAGGTTGCTGGCAGTTCAGCAAACAACAAAACATGGCAGGAAAATTCTGGCCAAAAATGGAAGATGATCTCATTCAACAAATGGTCAAAATTTCGTTGGAAGGCGGCATCAATTGGTTCGATACTGCCGAGATCTATGGTAATGGTGCTTCGGAAAAAGCGCTGGCTGCATCTCTCACCAATATTGGTAAAATGCCGGGCGAAATCATCGTGGCTACCAAATGGTGGCCCATGTTCAGATTCGCTTCCAATATTCTGAAAACAATTGATCAACGGATAGAGGCTCTTGCACCTTATCCTATTGATCTTTATCAGGTTCACCAGCCCTGGGGTTTCTCAAACGAAAAAGCCGAAATGGAAGCCATGGCGAGGTTGGTGAAAGAACACAAGATACGGTATGTCGGGGTAAGTAATTTTTCGGCCGCACAAATGAGATCTGCATGGGAAGCGCTTCAGAAGCACGGCATTCATCTGGTTTCCAATCAGGTGAGGTACAATCTGCTCGATCGGAAAATTGAAACCAACGGTATCCTGCAAACTGCGAAGGAACTTGGAATTACAATCATTGCCTATTCCCCGCTGGCACAGGGCCTGGTTACCGGCAAGTTTCACGATAACCCGGACTTGTTGAAAAATATCGGCATGCGTAAATATTCTTCGGCTTTCAAACCCGCCGGACTTGAAAAGAGCAGACCATTGATAAAAACGGTTCAGGAACTCGCGATCAAATATAGTGTTACTTCATCTCAGATCGCGCTTAACTGGCTGATCAATTTCCATGGAGAAACTGTGGTTGCCATTCCCGGAGCTACAAAGGAATCTCATGCAAAAGAGAATGCCGGGGCAATGACGTTTTCACTTACTGCTGAAGATCTATCCTTGCTTGACCAAAAGAGCAGCATATTCAAGAATTCTAAATAAATTATTAAATCTAAAACTTAAATAGATGGATGTAGAAATTTTATCGAGGATTCAGTTTGCATTTACCATTGCATTTCATTACATATATCCACCGCTCAGCATAGGGCTTGGGGTTGCATTGGTTGTGTTTGAAGGGATGTATCTTCGCACTAAAGACAAACACTATGAGCAGCTTACGAAATTCTGGATCAGGATATTTGCCTTGATATTTGGTATTGGAGTCGCAACGGGAATCGTAATGGAATTTGAGTTTGGCACTAACTGGGCTGCCTATTCGCGGTATGTCGGTGATATATTCGGAAGTGCGCTGGCCGCTGAAGGCGTTTTTGCATTTGCGCTTGAATCGACTTTCCTGGGTGTTTTGCTTTTTGGCTGGAATAAAGTGAGTCCCAGGGTTCATTTTTTCTCAACAATAATGGTAACGCTTGGCTCCATGTTTTCGGCCATCTGGATTGTGGTAGCCAACTCATGGCAACAAACACCTGCTGGATTTAAAATTGTGGGAGAAGGAATGACTGCCAGGGCTGAAATTACCGATTTCTGGGTCATGGTTTTCAATCCGTCATCGGTTGACCGGATTGTACATGTGTGGATAGGTGCTTTTCTGGCAGGTACTTTTCTGGTATTGAGTGTTCATGCCTACTATATTTTAAAGAACCGGTATTTGGAGCAATCAAAAAAGGCATTCGGTGTAATCCTCGTAATTGCCACTATTTCTGCGCTTGCACAATTGGTTACCGGTCATGGTTCTGCAAATGGCGTAGCAGTAAACCAACCGGCCAAACTTGCTGCCTTTGAAGGGCACTACGATAGTTTAGCTGTTGCTGATATGTACCTGTTCGGCTGGGTCGACGATTCAAAACAAAAAGTTACCGGGGTGAAAATCCCCGGTGGCCTGACTTTTCTTATACACCAGGATTTTAAAACGCCTGTTACCGGCCTCAATGCTTTTGACAAAAACGACAGGCCAGGGCAGGTTAACTTTGTTTTCCAGACCTATCACTTAATGATTGCCATAGGCATGGTGCTTATCGGGCTTACATTGTTTGCCTTGTTTTTATGGTGGAGAAGGAAATTATTTAATCAGCGCTGGCTGATGATTGTCTTTAGCTTTTCGGTGGTGCTTCCACAGATAGCAAACCAGGTTGGGTGGTATTCAGCCGAAGCAGGCCGTCAGCCATGGGTGGTATATGGGCTTTTACGAACTTCGGATGCACTTTCTGAAAATGTCAAAGCAGGACAAGTTATGTTTTCTCTTATCTTATTTACGATTGTATATCTGATTTTATTCGGCTTGTTTATCTATCTGTTGAATAAAAAAATACAAACCGGAATAGCGTCTCACGTATCAGATAAGAATTATGTCCCAACTAATTTAACTTCAGAATAATGGAAACATTTTTAAATATAGAACTGGGAACCTGGATGTTTCTTGTCATCGGGGCTGTTTTCAGCGGATATGCAATCCTTGATGGTTTCGATCTGGGAGCCGGCACCGTACATCTTTTTCTGCGCAAGGAAGAAAGCCGGCGGATTGCTCTGAATGCAATTGGTCCTGTCTGGGATGGAAACGAAGTTTGGCTGGTCATCGGCGGTGGAACGCTTTTTGCCGGTTTTCCGAAAGTATATGCAACCCTGCTTTCAGCCTTTTATATCCCATTTATCTTATTCCTCCTTTTGCTTATTATGCGTGCCATTGCGATTGAGTTTCGAAGCAAAGAGACCATGCGCTGGTGGCGAAATCTCTGGGATATCACCTATTCTGTTTCGAGTACGCTGATAGGCTTAACACTTGGCGTGGTGCTTGGCAATGTTGTTCGCGGTATCGCCATTGATGAGAATATGATCTACAAGGGCGGTTTGCTGGATATTTTCAATCCATATGCCCTGCTCACAGGTCTCACAGTAGTGGCGCTTTTCGCACTGCATGGCTCGGTTTACCTCATTATGAAAACGCAGGATAAACTTGCCGAAAGGCTTGATTATATCTCTAAAATTGCAGGAATGGTCTTCACCATCCTTTATGTGTTATTATCAATTGCCACCTTGATGTATGTTCCCCATGCTGCGGAAGAATTCAAAGCAATGCCAATCTTGTTTGTGATTCCTGTTATTACCCTCTTATTGCTTCTGAATGAAAGAAGATTGATTGTTAATAAAAAATATTGGATGGCTTTTATGACTTCGGCTGTTTTAACTTCATTGTTGCTGATAACCATAGCAATAGGCTTATACCCCAATCTTTTACTTTCAAGCATCGACAGCGCTTATTCGTTGACTATTGCCAATAGTGCTGCTTCTCAGAAATCGTTGGGAATCATTCTAACTTTTGTAATGATCGGAGCACCGCTTGTTTTGATTTATACAATTTTCCTCTTCAGAACATTCAGGGGAAAAGTAGTGCTGGACGATATGAGTTATTAGCAACGACAAGTGAAGGCCCGAAGTCACTTTAAAAAACGGGCCTGCCTCGCACAGGTTTAAAATGCGGGGGCGATACCGAAAAGCCAAATGAGTAGGAAAATTTAAAAACAATAAAATATGATGACTGATTTGACTCTTATTGCCCAAATTATTGTTGCTGTTTCCATCGTAATTGTATGGGTATTCCGTTTCGATAATATTGTGAAAGAATTTAAACAATATGGCCTGAGCGACTTAACCCGCACGATGGTAGGCTCTGCAAAAATAGCCCTGGCTACCTTGCTGATTGTAGGAATCTGGTATCCATCGCTGGTTCTTATTCCGGCACTTATGATGGCTTTTCTGATGGCAAGCGCACAGTATTTTCACTTTAAAGTGAATAACCCATGGCAGAAACGAATGCCGTCACTATTTCTTCTGCTACTTTGTCTTTTTATTGCTTCGGTTTCCCTAAATTTAATTTCTTGACACGCATTACTGTTATATTTATTCTGATTTCCAGTTTATCCTTTTTAGCGTATGGCGCCGCATATTTTACATCTCCGAATATGAAAAGCGAATTCAAGCGCTTTGGGCTGGAGAAATTCGGACTACTTACGGCGGTTTTGGAGATTGGTGGAGCACTCGGGTTGCTATTAGGACTTATGATCAATTCGATTTTGCTGATCTCCTCAGGAGGCCTGGCTTTATTAATGTTTTTAGGCTTTCTGGCCAGGTTAAGGGTTAAAGATAGTTTTTGGGTTTCGTTGCCGGCTTTGTTTTATATGGTCCTAAATTCATATATTTTTTTAAAGTCAATGCACCTGTTATAAATTCTAAGTCTTTTACCTTGAAAAAGAGAATTGACCAGATTAAAATACCGAAAATATGGATAGGGTTAACGAGATTAAAACATATATTGAGGAAATATTTAAAAATAGCCGGTTTGCAGTTCTTGCCACTGAAGGAGACGGCCAGCCTCATGCAAGCCTGATTGCGGTTACCCCGATGAAGGGTTACCGGAAACTAATCTTTGCCACCTATCGAAATACACGTAAGTTCCAAAACATCACTCACAATGGCAAGGTGGCTGTTTTGGTTGAAAGTATTGATATTAGCAGTTCGGGTCAAAAGGAAAGCTTTGTGCTGACTGCATTTGGTCATGTTGAAGATATTGAGACCGAAGAGAAAAATATGGTTTTCGAGGCTCATCTGGAGAGGCACCCCGGACTTCTATCCTTCATGCAGTCAGAGGATTGTTCTCTCGTTCGGATTAAAGTTGATACCTATCAGGTTGTTAGGGGAATTGAGGATGTTGAGTGGTGGACGATAGACGATCTGGATGCCCCGTCAATTTAGAGTTAAACCGAACCCACTTATTAACTTCAGGGATGCAAAAAGATAACGTAAATTTTTGTTGAAAATTTCAAGTATTGTTTAACTAATAATTGCAAATATTGAACAAGTCTTTGTGGCACTTGTTTATATTTTAAAATGATAAAAATATGAAAGCATTCCTTGTAATAACCACCGTTGCTATTATTCTAATAGTAATCTTTCAATCTTTCACGATTATGTCTGCAAATAAAACTGAAGAACAAAAATATACCGTTATCCTCAAAGACAAGGATTTCGAGATCCGGTTTTACCCATCGGCAACTGTTGCAACCATTAATTCGAATGCAAAAACATATAAAGACTTGTCAGGTCCTGGGTTTCGTAAATTGGCAGGCTATATTTTTGGAGGTAATGAGACGAATACAAGTATTTCAATGACTTCGCCTGTTCACATGGATATCAATGATTCTATTTCGAGCATGAGTTTTGTTATGCCTTCGTCCTACAGCGAAGAGAACCTGCCAAAACCCAATGATCCTAATGTACGTATACAAAAAACCGCTGATGAATATGTTGCTATAATACGGTTTGGCGGTTTTGCATCTGATAAAGATCTGATATTCTATTCGGCTAAGCTTCTCGATATACTGAAAGAAAAAGGAATAACCTCTTATGGAAATGCCAGGTTTTTGGGATATAATCCACCATTCCAACTTGTTGGCAGGAGAAACGAAATTATTGTTTCGGTTAATTGGAAAGCAGAATTTTCACACTTTTGAGTATATCGACACAACCGATTACTGGCTGGAAAAAAGGATTAGCATTTTTAAACAATAAAAAAACTGTTGCTCACGCCGAAACTGACATGAATCGTGAGCGTTTTTCGCATAACAGACGAATAATTGAAGGACGAAGGTTTTAGGCAAAACTTCATACTTAAAGAGAATATGAACAAAGACCTCCAAAATCATAAATGGCATTTATTTTGTCCTTTGCATTGGGGAAAGTTGTCGATGGCATTGTGGTTTTCCCGGTAATTCTGATCATTATAGGTTTTGAGAAATGGGTGAGGCGAAAATATTATTAAATAATGAAAATCAATGAAATAAATGAAAGACTTAAATATAGCAAAAGCAATGAACCCCGATAATCCTTATTCATGTTTAATAATGATACCAATACAAACGATATGAAAAAAATAATCTTTTCAACGCTTATAGCATTCAATCTTTTATGTTGGACGTCATCTATAAAAGCTCAGGCTTTGCTTGATCTGGAAACAGGTTTTGTTTCTACTGGTTATAATGATGTTCGCATTCCTGGCGATAACGGTACATTTTTCTCTCTAAAAGATGATTTGCAACCCAACCCAAAAGCATTTTATCGTTTGAGAGCGAATTACACGATTAAATCGCGTCATACCTTTTCAATATTATATGCTCCTCTCGAAACTAAATCAGAAGGTAGTTTGCCAAATAACATTTTCTTTGAAGGAGTAGTATTCCCTGCCAATACTGAACTTACAGGTACTTATAAATTTAATTCGTACAGGCTGACATACCGGTACGATATTATACAAAAACCCAGGTTTGAGTTTGGCTTAGGGTTCACTGCAAAAATCAGAGATGCTAAAATAGCACTTTCTTCATCCGGATTAACTTCTGAGAAAGCGAATGTTGGATTTGTTCCCATTATTAATTTCAGGCTTTTATGGAAGATTGATGAAAAGTTTGGTATTCTTTTAGACGGTGATGCACTTGCCGCACCTCAGGGGAGAGCCGAAGATGTTCAGATTGCTGCAACATATAATTTATCTGATAACTTTAGAATACGGGCAGGGTATCGCATTCTGGAAGGAGGTGCTGACAATGATGAAGTCTATAATTTTGCTTTGTTCCATTATGCTTCCGTCGGAATATCTTATACTTTTTTAAATAAGCGAAAGTCAAATTAATTTTACAAGTTTACCTTTGGCGATACGCTACAGATACGAAAGCACTATGCTTTCTTTAAGAAAACTAAAATTCTAATTTTATTTGAAAATGAGAAAGATAACCACCATTGAGCTAATTGAAAAAATTCAGGAAATCAGGGCATGCATCATTCACAACATGGAACGCTTTCAAACTGAAACATTCCCTGTACACCAAAACTATACCTATGCAGCTAAAAACCTGGTTGACTATCTCTCTCTCCGGACTTTCGACATTCGCATTAAACAAGGGAACCTATCGTTTTTAGGCTTGTCTTCATTCTCAAATTCGGAAAGATATGTGCTTACAAACATCGATAATATTTTATACCACCTTAAAACTATACTGGGTCAGAGTGTTGAAGGATTGTTAAGTCCGGAAGAAAGTACCTGGAACTTTTTCACCACGCTTGAATTGCTTGATCAAAATACAAACAGGCTCTTTGGAGAAAGCAACAACCAAATCAGCACCCGAATAATGGTTACCCTGCCATCAGAAGCTGCCGGCGATGCAAAATACATAGCCGACTTGTTGATAAACGGTATGGAAATAGCCCGTATTAATTGCAGTCACGACAATCCTGAGGTTTGGGAAAGTATGATTGATGCCATACGCATAGCCGAAAAACAAACCGGAAAACATTGTAAGATATACATGGACTTGTCCGGACCTAAAATTCGCTCAGAGAAAATACATCAACTCAAAAAGAAAAAAAGTAATGTAATATTGCATATTGGCGATCGGATCAAATTATACGCTACCGAAGCCGGGCTGAAAAATGCAATTAAGAAAAATGTCTCCAAAAAAACTTTTGCTGCGTTGGTTTCTATGAGCATTCCAAATGTTTTGGAAAATCTTGAAATTGGACACCATATTTGGTTTGACGATGGTAAAATTGGAGGTGTTATTGAGGATATATCTGTCAAAAATGCAACAGTTATTATTACAAAAGCCAGTTCAAAAGGAACAAAATTAAGGGAAGAGAAAGGTATAAACCTGCCCGACACACATTTGCAGCTTCCTTCGCTTACTGAAGAAGATATCAGTAATTTACCCTTTATCGCAAAACATGCTGATATTGTTGGATATTCATTTGTAAGAACCGCGAATGATGTGACGCAACTGATGGATGCCCTGTCAAAGCTTAATCGCATGGATATAGGCATGGTGCTTAAAATTGAAAACAAAGAATCGTTTAATAATTTGTCCGATTTATTGCTTACAGCCATGAAATGGTCGAATATTGGTGTGATGATAGCCAGAGGTGACTTAGCGGTTGAACTTGGCGTTGACAGGATTTCGGAAGTACAGGAGCAAATATTGTGGGTTTGTGAAGCAGCCCATGTTCCTGTAATCTGGGCTACACAAATACTTGAAAATCTTGCGCAAACAGGTTTGGCAACCCGGGCTGAAATTACAGATGCTTCCATGTCGGTAAGAGCCGAATGTGTAATGCTCAATAAAGGCCCCCATATAATGGAAGCCATAACAACACTTTTAAATATTCTTCGACGAATGGAGGCTCACCAAAACAAAA
>Ga0209724_1002553_pt1 | contig 15459 bp, 7 predicted proteins | sample grotaG_FD_184143 | JGI IMG/M metagenome (GOLD analysis project Ga0209724, IMG submission 184143) | Glacier valley bacterial and archeal communities from Borup Fiord, Nunavut, Canada, to study Microbial Dark Matter (Phase II) -... | ecosystem: Environmental > Aquatic > Freshwater > Ice > Glacier ...
CCTTCAAAATCACTAATTTTTTTGTATTGGTTGCTCTTAACATCCATCACCCAAATATCCCTTGTAACTGAAGAAGTATGGTGTTTACGCCACGGATCTTCGTAGCCTTTCCTATCTTCAAATACAATTTGAGTTCCTTTACTGTTATAATGCGCTCTTTCCATACCTGCCCCAGATACCAATATTGGTCTTCCTCCTGAAACAGCTACTGTATATAGGTTTTGAAACAAACGGGGGCTATAAAAACGCACATTCGCCGCCTGTATATTTCTGGCACTGCCAAAAATAACCTGCTTATCATCTGCCGAAAAATCGAATGGAAAATCACCGGCACTATTGTAGGTAATCCGGGTTGGTGTGCCTCCAGCTGCGGGCATTACAAACACATCGAAATTACCATAACGGTCACTGGCAAAAGCAATGTATTTACCATCGTGGCTCCAAACGGGCATCATATCCTGTGCTTCATGAATGGTTAAAGGAACAGCAGTACCCCCACTGGCATCTACTTTATAAACATCGCCTTTGTAGCCAAAAGCAATGGTCTTTCCATCGGGAGAAATAGCGGGATAACGCAACCAGGAAGGGCTATTTTGTGCGTTGCTGCTGAACACAGTAAACATTACCGTGAAGCATAGAAAAAAAATTCGCATAATAATTTATTTATTTATTGAAGTTTTATTAGGAATAAGTAAAGTACAATAACGTTTCAGCATTAAAAATTGTTTTTTACAAGCAGCAGATTCTGGATTACCAATGGCGAACACTATCCAATCGCAAACCTGATTTTTATTAAAATAAAAAATCCGGATTGCAATTATGCATTTCCGGATTGCTCAATTATTTTCAAAAAAGAAATTATTTTATTTCATGTATACCGCTTCAACCCTTGCCAAAGGTGCCATCCTAAAAATGTGGTTGTTAATTCAATTACACAATTGCTGAAATATATTTTCATAAAGTTTTTTAAATTGCCTGAGCTAAATAAACAGGCGCTAACATTAAAACCGAAATTGCAATGCGGCAGGTAATATTTCAATAGCGAGTTTTGGTGCCTCGGCATACTCCCCATCCAAATGGTATTGAATTAACCCATTACTTTCTATAATAATTTTTTGTGAATGAAAGTAGTGGATAAATGGCAATTGAAGGTGATTCCCCTTTTTAATAACGGGAAGGTAACGCAATCGTTTTAATGGGTTTAGTGCATCAACAATAACAATATCAAACAAGCCGTCATCTGCCTTTGCTTCGGGAGCAACATGAAATCCTCCACCGGCACGGCTGCCATTGCTTACGTTTACCAAAAACTTTTTCCCCTTTAAACTAAATTCGCCTGAGTGAATTACGTAATTTTTTGAGCGATAGCTGATTATTTTTTTAAGAATAGTGATAAAGAAAGATTTTTTACCGGATAATTTTTGCCTGCCTGCTAAAGCTTTGGCTACTTCACCTTCAAAGCCAATACCTACCCCATTTATAAAATAATGGTCATTACATTTTCCAATATCGATAGGCTTTGGAGTTTCATTCAATGCGGTTTCCAATTGCTGCTGAAAAGATTTATTGCCATAAAGCAGCCAGTGAAAATCATTGCCCGTGCCGCCATTAAAAATAACAAGTGGCAACTGAATACCGGGATAATGATTGATAAAATAATTCAAGGTGCCATCACCACCCACAATAAAAATATCTGTAAAGTTATTAAAATCAGTTGGCCAGTGTTTGCTAAAAAGTGCATGATCAATATTCTTCTCAACCAATGCTTTTGTGATTTTTTCGGCACAATCAGCTGCTTTGCTGCCAGTTGCAACAGGATTGTACAGAATGACAATATTTTTTAAATAGTATGCTGTCATTTCTTTGTCGTTAAACAATTTACTTTTATCCGGTAGTATCCGTTTTTGTTAATAATTATTTGCGTTATTATTCTTTACAAGGATTTTTATTTCATTATACACCGCTCAATTTAATCGCTAAAAATTATGGCTAAATAATTTTTCTGGCCTCCTCAATTTGTTCATCACTCCCCATAACAATTAATCGTTCGCTCAATTTAATAATATAAGAGGAAAGTGGATTGATAATAAATTCAATCTCTTCCCCCTTTATGCCTAAAATCGTACAATTGGTTTTATTCCAAAGATTCAATTCATTTAAAGTGATACTGTTATTCACCTTTAATTCAGCTACCCTAAACTGTTGATTGCTTCTTGTTCCCAGTATTGATATTAACTCTACCACATCTGGCAGCATTACCAATGTTGCCATGTGGGCGCCTCCAATTTTATCGGGCATTATTACGTTGTTTGCTCCAGCTATTTTTAATTTGTTCACAGAGGTATCCTGTGACGCACGACTGATGATGGTTAATGCAGGATTGAGTTGCCTTGCGGTAAGCACCACAAATAAATTATCCGCATCTACCGGCAAGGTTGAAATAAGTGCTCTTGCATTTTTTATTCCTGCGTCCAGCAATACTTCATCCCTTGTAGCATTTCCCTTTATTAAATGAGTAACTTCAAAATTAAGGTCGGTAAAAGCCTCCTCCTTTTCTTCCAGCACTACAAAAGGAATTTTATTATTGTATAAAATTTGAGCACTTTCTTTTCCATTGCGGCCAAAACCACAAATAATAACATGATTGTTTAGGTGCTGTATTTTATTTTCCATGTTAATCATTTTATATTTATTTATAAACTCAATATCGAAAAAATAACGGGATAACAACGAAATGAAATAAGTGAATAATCCAAGATTAATTACAATAAGAAAGATGGTAAAAACCCGGCCAGTATCGCTTAGCGGATGTACTTCATTAAAACCTACTGAGGCTACCGTAATAATGGTCATGTAAAAAGCTTCCAGGAAATTATAATTTTCAATAAGCATATAACCTAAAGAACCAATTATTGTTAAACACACCAGTAAAACTAAAGGAATAAGAAGCCGTTTAAATAATTGAAACCGTTTTGAAAGATGCATAGTCAGAATTGTAATTGAAAAGTATGACTTTAGTCTGAGACGAAAAAGAGAAATTATATGTTTTGATAATTAATACTGTTTCAGTTACACATTCATAAGAAAATTTAGAGATAAAACAATCCTTTTTTAAACAGCAGCTGTTCAATAGCCTCAAAAAATAATCAGCGCTTCTATTTCATTCAGTTAAAAAAAAATCAACTCTATAAAATATTGCCATCCATCAAATCAAATAATAATATTCAAAGCGTTATTGTAATTTCCTACATCAAAATTATTTTATTATGAAACTACTGTTTTCTTTTGTAGCAATATTTATCTTGCTTTCCGCATCAGCACAAAAAGATAAAACTTCTTTAGCAGCTACGGATTCTGTTTTGTTTGGCAAAGTAAAATACAGGCAGGTAGGCCCTTTCAGGGGTGGCCGCAGTGGTACCGTGGCAGGCAGCTATAAAAACAAAAATACTTTTTTCTTTGGTTCTGCTGGTGGTGGTGTATGGAAAACGACTGATGGCGGCAGCAACTGGAAAAACATAACCGACAAAAGTTTGGGCGGCACCATTGGTGCTGTAACCGTAGCCCCGAGCGATGAAAGTATTTTGTATGTAGGCGAGGGAGAAAATACTTTAAGGGGAAATGTGAGTGAAGGCATTAACGGCATGTGGAAGAGTGAGGATGGTGGCCGTAGCTGGAAAAATACTGGTTTAAAAAATGCACGGCATATCAGCCGAATCATTGTTCATCCTAAAAACCCTGACATTGTTTGGGCAGCAGTGATCGGTCATTTATTTGGACCCAGTGAAGAACGTGGTGTATACAAAACAACAGATGGTGGAAAAACATGGCGCAGGGTATTGTTTGCAAATGCCAATGCAGGCGCCGCCGAACTGGTAATGGAACCCGGCAACCCGAATGTACTGTATGCAAGCACCTGGAATATTCGCCGTACTCCTTACAGCCTGGAAAGTGGCGGCCCCGGAAGTGCTTTGTGGAAGAGCACCGATGGCGGTGAAACATGGACCAATTTGATGGATAAAAAAGGAATGCCTAAAAAAGAAATCATTGGCAATATTGGTATTACTGTAAGTGCTGTAAACCCTGAAAGAGTCTATGCTTTAATTGAATGCAAAAGCCGGGGATTGTACCGCAGTGATGATGGTGGCAACACCTGGGAAAAACAAACGGATGATGCCAATATCTGCCAGCGGGCATGGTACTTCAGCAAAATTTTTGCAGATACAAAAAATGAAAATATTTTGTATGCTCTGAATGTGGGCATGTACCGCAGCACGGATGCCGGTAAAACATTTAAACCGATCAATACACCACATGGAGATCATCATGATCTTTGGATTGATCCGGAAGATGGCAACAGGATGATTGTGGGAGACGATGGCGGAGCACAAATAAGTTTTGATGCAGGTGGCAACTGGAGTACTTATGAAAACCAGCCAACAGCCCAGATCTACAGGGTTTCAACAGACAATCATTTTCCGTATCGCATACTAGGCGCACAGCAGGACAATAGTACGATTAGGATATTAAGTGCCAGTAATGGTGATCAGATTACTACCTCCGACTGGAGCCGGACAGCCGGCGCGGAGAGCGGTTACGTGGTGGCCGATCCACTCAACCCTGATATTGTTTATGGTGGTAACTATGACGGATACCTGAGCCGCTATGATCATAAAACCGGCGAGAACAGGGCTATTAGTGTATACCCTGATAACCCAATGGGTGCCGGTGTTATTACTATGAAATACCGCTTTCAATGGAACTTTCCTATTTTCTTTTCGCCGCACAATCCCAAGCGGTTGTATGTGTGTGCGCAAAATTTATTTGTAACAGAAAACGAAGGACAAACATGGGAAATGATCAGTCCCGACCTTACCACCAATGACACTACCAGGCAGCGAAGCAGCGGTGGCCCGATTACGCAGGACAACACTTCAGTAGAATATTACTGTACCATTTTTACGGCGATAGAAAGTCCTTATGAAAAAGATTTATTGTGGACTGGCAGTGATGACGGGCGGGTAAATGTAAGTAAAGATGGCGGCAAAAACTGGGCGGATGTTACACCTCCAACAGCAGGTAAATGGATGATGTGGAATTGCATTGATGCTGACCCTTTTAAAAAAGGTGCAGTGTATATCGTAGGCACAAAATATAAAATGGATGATTTTAAACCCTATATTTTTAAGACGGAAGATTATGGTAAAACATGGAAGGAAATTACGAATGGAATACCAGCTATGCATTTTGCAAGAACGATTCGTGCTGATAAAAAACGTGCAGGCCTATTGTATGCCGGTACAGAATATGGCATGTACATCAGTTACAATGATGGGGTTAACTGGCGGCCGTTTCAGATGAACTTACCCATTGTTCCCATTACAGATCTTGCCATCAAAAACAATGATTTGATTGTTGCTACACAAGGACGTGCTTTCTGGAGCATTGACGACCTTACACCTGTGCAACAATTTGATGCCGCTATGATGATTAAAAATTTTTATGTGTTACAGGTAAATGATTCTTACCGCCGGGATGGTTCTGTAAACGCCAATGCAAAAAATGCAGGTACAAATCCACCCAATGGTTCGGTGATTAATTATTATGTAAAAGATATTGCTGACAGCATGAAGGCAAGTATCACCATACTGGATAAAAATAAAAAAGAAATTAAAACTTTTGCAACAGATGCCAAAGAGAAAAAAGATCAATTTGACATTACTAAAGGCATGAACCAGTTTGTTTGGAATATGAGTTATCCTGAAGCAGAAAAAATAGATGGAATGATTTTGTGGAATGGCTCCGTTGGCGGCCCCAAAGCAGCACCGGGACAGTACTTTGCAAAGGTGAGAGTGAATAAAGATTCTGCTGAGATACCTTTTACAATTTTGGCAAACCCAACGTACAAAGTAACGCAGCAGGAATATGAAGACCAGTTTAATACGCTTATTACCATCAGGGATAAATTTAGTGAAATACAAAAAGCCATTAAAAATATCCGGGATATGCGTACACAGATCAATGGTTTTGCCGAGCGCCAGGGAAAAGATTTGCCAAAAGAAATAAAAGAAAAGGGTGATACCATCAATAAACAATTAACGGTGATTGAAGAAGCCCTGTATCAAACAAAATCCAAGAGCGGGCAAGATGTACTGAACTATCCCATTCGTTTAAACGATAAAATAGGCGGTTTGTTTGATTATGCCAACAGTGGTTACAATGCCCCAACCCAGCAGGTAAAACAAGCTTATACTGACTTAAGTGCGATGGCCGATATTGAACTTAAAAAGCTAAAACAATTAATGGATGTTGAAGTGGTGGAATTAAACAAATTGATCAGGGAAAAAGCGGTGCCGGTGATAGCTCCTAAAAAAGAGTAGTAGTCTCATAAGATGTGCAAAAAAGGCGATTGATCAATGCTAAAATATTGGTCAATCGCCTTTTTTATTTTATCAGGAAAAACGATCGGCTTTAAAAGCACTGATATCTATTTTACTTATTTTGCGTTGAATTAAATCTGTAACCAATCTGCCCGTTCCTGTTGCCTCAGATACACCCAACATGGCATGGCCTCCCGCTATTATCACATTCTCAAAACCAGTAGCCCTGTCTATGTAAGGCAATCCATCAGGCGATACCGGCCTAAGGCCATTCCATATTTTATCAGCAGCAGGAAAATCAATTTTTAATCCAGGATAAAAATTTGTTACTGAATCATAAACACCCTGCATACGTTTTACTAATATTTTATTATTAAGGCCGCTTATTTCCATAGTACCTCCAATTCTTAGTTGGTTTCCCCATGGTGTAAGGGCGCATCTTCCATCTACCAATATTGCAGGATATTTAATATTATTTTTCATATCCGGGTATGTATAACTGTATCCTTTCCCCCCCTGTAATAGTATTTTAATACCCATCATTTTTGCAACAACAGGTAGCCAGCTTCCGGGCGACAATACAACTTCATCACAGTCAAATTTTCCTTTATCAGTTACAATTGCAGTAATGTTATTATTTAATTTTTTAAAACCTATCACAGTTGTGTTGAGTTTAAACTGTACTCCCTTGCTATCCAGATAGCTTTTTAATGCAGTCATTAATTTACCAGGATGTAAATGACAATCATCTTTAAATAGCACCGCACCTGCAACATCAAGTTCTACACCAGGTTCAAGTTGCTGCACTGCTGCTTTGTTCAGGCGTTCCACCTTCAAGCCAAATTTTTCAGCTTGATCTGCAAGATGAAATTCATGGTCTAAAGTTTTTTGTTGCTTGCACATCATCAAACAACCCTTTTCCTCCATAGAAAAAGTATCTCCGATATCCTTCCGCAATTCATCAATTAATTTACGGCTTAGTTTTAAAATATCAATCAGGTGAGGTCCATTTTTTTCAACAGTGGCCGCAGTACTGCTTTTCCAGAAATGATACCCCCACTTCATCAAATCAATATCCAGTCTGGGTTTTATGTAAAAGGGAGAAGTAGAACTAAGCATCCATTTTAATCCCTGCGAAATAATACCGGGACTTGCCAATGGCACAAAGTGGCTGGGAGATATGTATCCCATATTGCCAAAAGAACAGCTATCAGTAATATTGCCTTTGTCGATTATGGTTACCTCGTACCCTTCTTTTTGTAAGTAGTAAGCACTTGTTAATCCGATAACGCCGCCCCCGATAATAGTTATGTGTTTCATTAAGAATTATTTTTTGCCACTGATCCCTTTCGGGCTTTGTCATTACTTAACAGACTATCAGTTATTAATTTTTATATCTTTCATTTTTGTGGGCAGCCAAACCTGCATTGGATTGCTGCCACGATTGCACCAGGTATAGTAAGGTATTGCCCTCACTCTCTGTTGATCTGTAGATAAAGAAGTTCCATCTGGATTAATATTTACTACAGGAAGCGTGGCTTCCAGGGCCAGCACTTTTTCATTTTTTATAGCAAACGGTTCCGTTGTAAATGAAGCATTGTTGGGTAAAATTATGTTCCATGCTTTGCCGTTGTTATCGGCACCTTCAAAGCAATAAACCAGTGGGCCACGTTGCAATGCAATTCTGTCATTGTCTTGCTTCAACTCTTCTCTTGAAATAATTTTTTTAATATCCATTGGAATTTCCACTTCTACCACATCTGCTTTTTTCCATTCCCGGTCAATAATGGCATATCCTTTTTCTTCTCTATAAACGGCAGGCAGGCCATTTATTTTTATAGTTAATTTGGAGGATGTGGTATCTGTAAAATGGTACAACCCGCCGGGAGCAGGAATACCTCTGGCCCATCCCGGTATACGGATATGCAGCGCATACTTTATTTTTTTAGCTGTATTCAATTGTAGTTTAACATTGCCATTCCATGGATAATTAGTTTCCATTTTTATATCAATATTTCCTTTTGGTAAAACAACGGTGGTATTACTGCCAACAAATAAATTTACCCAAACACCATCCTTGCTTTGCGCATAAATATAGTTACCCAACGATGCTACCAATCTTGCAATGTTGGCCGGGCAACAGGCGGTACCAAACCATTCTTTCCGGTTATTTTTTCCATAAGATGCCAGCGGGTTACCATAAAAAAAATGATCTCCTTCCAATGATAAACCGTCGAGAGCTCCGTTGTATAAACTTTTTTCAAGCACATCCATGTACATACTTTCTCCTGTTAATGCATTCATACGCTGGTTCCAGAAAACCATACCGACACTTGCACAGGTTTCGCAATAAGCGTTTTCATTCGGCAAATCGTAATCATTGCTAAACCCTTCGTTACCGCCGCTGCTGCCAATGCCACCGGTGATGTACATATTTCTAAATACAACATCTTCCCAAACTTTTTTCATTGCCTTCAGGTAATCCATATTGCCGGTAAGCGCAGCAACATCCGCTGCGCCAGAATATAAATACATCGCCCTTACAGCATGCCCGGTAATTTCCGTCTGATCGATCAATGGCTTCAGATCCTGCGCATACCCGGTATCTTTCCAATCTGTCCATGTATAGCCCTTTGCGTAACCATGTCCCCTTTCTTCCAATAACCAGTTTGACAATTTTAAATACTTTTCATCATTGGTTATTTTGAACAATTTTACAAGTGCCAGTTCCAGTTCTTCATGCCCGGTTACCCAATGTTTTTTATTGGGGCCAAATAAAGCATCAAAATGATTAGCCCATTTAATAACCACTTCTAAAAATTTCCTTTTTCCTGTTGCGTTGTAATAAGCCACAGCTGCTTCAATCATATGGCCTGCATTGTAATCTTCATGCATGCTCATATCGGTATAGCGATTTTGTGGTTCATTCAAAGTATAAAAAGTATTCAGGTAGCCGTCGAGTTGTTGAGCTGCTGCAATTTTATCAATCCATTCATCTGCTTTTGCTTCCACAGCTGGATTGGGATGTGTTTTTAAAGAATAAGCCATCGCTTCCAGCGCTTTAAATACATCACTGTCATCATAAAAAATACCTTCGTGTTTCTCTCCTTTTTTTCTTGCTACCTTTTCGAAGTTTCTTATTCGGGGTGTTTTTACTTCTGTCTGATCAATGCAAACAGGAATGGTAACGGTTGCCACTTTATCAATCTTTGGCTTCCAAAAGTCATCAGTAATATTTACTTTAGAAAAATTGACAAATTCAATTTTTTCCAGACCTGATTGAGAAAGAACAATAGTAGATTGAAAAAGAATTGCAATGAATAAACATTTTCTTTTCATACTTGTGATTTTATTTTTTACGATATACATTTTACCTGAACTTTACTTCAATTATTAAACTTTGCAATAATATTCTCTATTTACTTTCGGTACGATGGAAAGATAAAAGAGTTTTTTCACAACACCTGAATCTAAAAAAAAGGATGGCAGCAGTTGTAAGAGGTTAAACAATTAAATATTTTTTTCAAACCAGTTTATTAAATTTGTACTGCAACTTAATTAAAGTTTCTCAGCTATATGGAACAGTACGGAAAAATGCTGCTTTTTGCCATGCCTGCCTTTTTAGCACTGGTATTACTGGAAAAATGGTACGGATGGTACAAAGGAAAGGATACTGTCCCCAACATGGACCTGATCGCCAGTTTAAGTTCCGGTGTTACCAATGTTACCAAAGATGTATTGGGTTTAAGTGTTGCCATTTTAAGTTACGAATGGCTTGTAACACGTATTGCCATTATTCATTTACAGTCAGGCCTGCTTACAATTGTAATTGCTTTTATTGGGTTGGATTTTGCAGGTTATTGGGTACATCGGATTGATCATACAATTAATTTTTTCTGGAATAGTCATATTGTTCATCATAGCAGCGAAGAGTTTAATCTTGCCTGTGCGTTGCGTCAAAGCGTTTCTACTTTTGTAAGATTATTTGCGTTCCTGTTAATACCCGCTGCATTGTTAGGAGTGCCGTCTGTAATAATTGCTACTATTGCACCTATACATTTGTTTGCTCAGTTTTGGTATCATACACAACATATTAACCGGATGGGGTTTTTAGAAAAGATATTGGTTACACCATCACACCACCGGGTGCATCATGCCATCAACAAAGAGTACATCGATAAAAACTATTCTCAGATATTTATTTTTTGGGATAAACTGTTTGGTACATTCCAGGAGGAGTTACCTGATGTAAAACCAGTTTATGGTATTACCAGGCCAGTGAGAACATGGAACCCCATCAAGATAAATTTTCAACACATGTGGTTGATGATACAGGATGCCTGGTATGCAAAAAGTTTTAAAGATAAATTGCGTATCTGGTTTATGCCGACAGGATGGAGACCTGCAGATGTTGCTACTAAATACCCCGTGTATAAAATAGATAATGTTTACAGCTTCGAAAAATATAACACAAAAAGCGCTGCGTTATTGAATGTGTGGATATGGATTCAGATGATTGTATTGCTGATATTGATAAGCTATTTATTTGGCAACATTGCAAAAATTGGAAGTCCGCAAATGTTCCTTTACGGAGGTTTTATTTTTATTTATGTATACGCCTATTCTGAACTGATGGATGGAAATAAATCTGCCATTGTTTGGGAAATTGTGACTGCTTTGATTGGAATTGGGTTTGTTATTTACTTCGGTGATTGGTTTGGAGCAAGTAAATTTTTTTCCCGGATTGGTAGTTTTTTGATAACCTATTTTATACTTTCAGCAGCAGTTACAGGCTGGTTTGCTTATTCAACAAATAAACAAACCAGCGAGCTATCTGTTTCATCTTAATTTATACTACTGCTTTAGTTAATTCATTATTTACCGTTCTCCAAATACCCAGCGGATTTTCATCTTTCAATTCATCCGGCAAAAGATAATTGCTCCAGTTTTGAAAAGCAATTGGCCTTGCAAAACGTTTAATACCATCAGCCCCCACTGAGGTGAATCTTGAGTCGGTACAGGATGGAAATGGTCCTCCATGGTGCATACTTAAACAAACTTCCACGCCAGTAGGAACATTGTTCAATATAAATCGTCCACATATATTTTTTACTGCTTCCACCAATTCATCGTTACCTGTGATATCTGCATCTGTAGCCATTAGTGTAGCAGTTAGTTGACCTTCCAGGAGTTTAGCTACTTCAATCATCTCTTCCATATCCTTGCAACGTATAACAATTGAATAAGGTCCAAACACTTCCTGGTGTAATACAGGATTGTTCAAAAATGTTTTCCCGCTCGCAGTTGCAACAGTGGGTAAACCGTCGTTTTCTTTCATTATTATTTCAGACTCCGCTATCAGATGAACATCATCCTGCAATAACGCATTACCTTTATTTTTCTTATACGCCGCAACAATGCCAGGATGCAACATAGGTGCTGGCGTAATTTTTTGAATTGCTTTACCCAAATCATGAATAAAGATTTGCAGGGCTTCGCTTTCTATACCAATAATCAATCCCGGATTTGTACAAAACTGTCCAACGCCCAATGTAATGGAACCTGCATAAAGTTGTGCCATTTCAGTAGCCCCATTTTTTAATTTTTCAGGCAATAAAAAAACAGGATTGACACTGCCCATTTCAGCAAAAACAGGAATGGGCTCTTTGCGTTGATTACCCCAATCAAATAATTGTTTACCACCTGTATAAGAACCCGTAAACCCTACTGCTTTTGTATGCGGGTGTGTTACCAAGGCCTTGCCTGTTTCAAAACTGGTGCCGTGTATGTGAGAAAAAATCCCCTTGGGCATGTTGCATTTATCTGCTGCCAACAAGATGGCATCAGCAACCATTTGCGATGTTTTAATATGGGCAGGGTGTCCTTTTACAATAACCGGACAACCGGCCGCAAAAGCGCAAGCCGTATCTCCTCCTGCGGTTGAATAAGCAAAAGGAAAATTGCTTGCACCAAAAACTACCACCGGGCCAAGTGGCACTAACATTTTCCTGATATCTGGTTTTGGTGGCACTTTATCTGGAATGGCAGTATCAATAGTTGCCCCAAGCCACTCGCCTTTTTCACAAGCGGCAGCATAGCTGTTTAGTTGAAAAATGGTTCTTCCTCTTTCGCCCCGCAATCTTGCTTCGGGCAAATTGGTTTCAGCCATTGCTGTTTCAATTAATGTGTCGCCACAATTTTCCAACTCTATGGCAATGGCTTTCATAAATTCGGCCCGCTTTAACAATGGTAATTTTCTGTATACATGAAATGCAGTCCATGCTGCATTCATTGCCATTTCTATTTCTTCTGTAGTTGCGTCGTTAATCATTTTTATAAATTTAAATAATCAGGTATAGATGCACCAGCGTTGAGGCGATCATTAACAATTTTACTCTTTTAATTTCGTAACAACTTGTAATCTTTGTTTTGATTTTGCAAGTTCATTAAATTTACTGATATCCTTTTCGAGTACCTGTTTAAGCTGAGTTAATAATGGATCAATTCTTTCCTTCATTGATTGGTAGGATGCATGCATAGAAGCTGTTGGCTTTGCATCAGCAGAAAGTATGGCTGCATTTAAACCGCCTAACTTTTCTTCTAACCGCATCGGAAAACGCAGGTCATCTTCATTTGCTTTTATCTTAGGATTATATAAAGCCTCTTCAATTTTAGTAAGTGAGTCAATAATTGGCTTTACTATTAATCTAGCTGCTCTTACATCGGTGGAGTCTTCTGTATCTTCCAGGTATTTCTTCAACTGTGTACGCACGAAAGCAATTTGTTTAGTTGCTTTTCCTATTTCATTTAGCTTATTGTGAACCTGCATTGATAAATCAAACTGTTCTTTTAAATCCACTGTGGTAAAAAGATTCCGTGGATCGGCAACTATGGTAAAAGGTTGTGTTCCAATTAATGAATCGCCTGCAAACATACTCACTTTGTAATTTCCCGGCACCGCATAAGGCCCGGCAAAACTTCCTTCAAATGTTACTCCTGTGTCTCCTTTTGCCGGAGGATAATGCATATCCCAGGCAAACATGTTGATGGAACTATCGATGGAAAGAGCACCATATTTTTTTGTTTTGCTTTCATAAAAATCTTTAGAAATTTCTCCGGGTTCGCCATTGATATTTTTAAGACTTGAAAAGGTGATGATACTATCGCCTGCTGCAGTTTCAAATTTTAATTTTATTTCTTTAGATGGCTTTTCTTTTAAGTAATATCTCACCATCACACCGTCAGGTGTATTGGTGCCTTCCTGTGTTTTGGGGTCGTCGATAGTTCCTCCTCTTGTTCTGTAAGAAGTTCTTGGTTGGTATAAATGGTATGCAGATTTTGCAACTGCATCAGATAGTTGGTACAAAGGCGTTATATCATCCAGTATCCAGAAGGAGCGGCCATGTGTTGCAATCACCAGGTCATTTTCTCTCTGTTGAATTTGTATATCATGTACTGGTGTGTTAGGCAAGTTAAGTTGAAGACTTTGCCAGTTATCACCATCATCAAACGAAACATAGATACCAGTTTCCAATCCGCAATACAGCAATCCCTTTTTCTTAGGATCTTCCCTTACGCAACGATTGTACACATTTGCAGGCAATCCATTGGTGATCAATTTCCATGTTTTACCAAAATCATTTGTTTTAAAAATGTACGCTTTGCTATCCACCTGCTTATATCTTGTTGCAGAAATATAACAGGTAGCCACATCAAAATGCGAAGGTTCAACATAACTAATCATTGCCCAATCGGGCAATGATACAGGGGTAACATTTTGCCATGATTTGCCACCATCCTGGCTAACATGCACAAGGCCATCATCGCTTCCTGCCCACAATACACCTGCTTTTAGAGGTGATTCTGCAAATGCAAAAACAGTTGCATAAACTTCTGCTCCGGTGTTATCTAAAGTAATTGGTCCGCCACTTGGTTTTAAAGTAGCAGGATCATGCCGGGTAAGATCAGGACTGATGTTCTGCCATGTTTGTCCACCATCCAATGTACGATGCACATAGTTAGAAGTAGCGTACATCATTTTAGGATTGTGTGGAGAAAATGCAATTGGATAGGTCCAGTTGAAACGGTATTTATAGTCTTCAGCACCTGCGCCGCTGTGTTGTTCAGGAAATACAGACACGGCCCTTGTTTGCTTATTTTTTTTGTTGTAGGTAGATAGCTGTCCATCATATTCTCCACCAAAAGTTATTTCTGCATTTAACGGATCCGGCACTATGTAACCAGCCTCTCCACCAGCAACCGAATACCAGTCACTAGCCCCGATTGAATTGTCATTGGTACGACTGGCAATTTTTATGCTGCTGTTGTCCTGCTGCGCTCCGTATACATTATAGGGAAATTCATTATCTAAGTTTACATGGTAAAACTGTGCAGTAGGTAAATCTATATCAGTAAAATATTTCCCTCCATTAAAAGTTACTTCAGGCCCTCCATCATCTCCCATGATCCAATTTTTGGGATTATCAGGATTGATCCACATATCATGATTATCACCATGGTGGTTAGAAATTTTACTCCAGGTTACACCAGCATCAATCGATTTAAAAAATTCAACATTTAGAACGTACAAAGTATTCTCATCTTTTGTATCGGCAAATATTTGACTGAAGTACCAGGGTCTTTGTGTCAGGTCATTTTTGGTACTCACCAATTCCCAATTCTTACCTCCATCATCACTTTTATAAATGCCTGCTTTACTATTTTCTACCACGGCAAAAAGTCGTTCGTGGTTTACAGGAGAGATAGTACAAATGATTTTACCCATCAGCCCCTTTGGCATACCCGGGTTTTCAGAAATCAATTTCCATGTGTCTCCTCCATCTTCGCTTTTATACAAACCACTACCTTTTCCACCACTGCTCAATGAATATGCGGTCCGGTGTGCCTTCCACATTGAAGCGTATAAAATCAATGGATTCACTGGATCCATTTTTACATCTGCGCAACCCGTGCTGTCATCATATTTTAAAATATTTTGCCAACTGGTGCCACCATCTTTTGTTCTATACAATCCCCGTTCGTTGTTTGGCCCAAATATTTTTCCCATTGCTGCCACATATGC
>Ga0209724_1002556_pt1 | contig 15439 bp, 5 predicted proteins | sample grotaG_FD_184143 | JGI IMG/M metagenome (GOLD analysis project Ga0209724, IMG submission 184143) | Glacier valley bacterial and archeal communities from Borup Fiord, Nunavut, Canada, to study Microbial Dark Matter (Phase II) -... | ecosystem: Environmental > Aquatic > Freshwater > Ice > Glacier ...
TCCATTTCAAAGTCATAGGTCAAATAAAGCAAAAGCTTAATTTGTAACTCATTGTTATTATCTACAAGAATTTGCTGCAATTCGTGCAGTGGCATCAATTTCATGTATTTCCACTGAGCTGGATCAAATGACAGGATTACTTCCTGCGGTTCTTCATCCGGCATGTCAATCTTCTGAAGTTTATTTACACCCAAATCAAGGCTAATAATCTCAAAATGTAATTTTTCAAAAAAATCTTTTGAAAATTGTAACAAACCCAGATTATTATTCGTATTTAGTCTTAATAAAAACAAATTTGTTTTTAGGAATAATATTCACATTTCATCAGAGATGCCAAAAACTGGATAGAGTAGGCTTAACATTTTAAGATTAAAGCAATGATTTCTATTATTTATTTTTCCAATCAAGTAAAATTAAACAATTACAAAAATAGTTATTGCCAACAGGAAATTGACTTTCGGGAAATTATTAGTTCGACCAGTTGACATTAATACTTCTCTTTTGAAGAATATTTTAATTTAAATCGACAAATTCCAGTTTCTCTGAATTTGATCAGATCGTATACCGCATTTATTTTTTCTGAATTTATTATTTATCTGATAGATATTTTTTAATTAAGTATTGCGAAAAGCATGCCAATATCTTTCTGATTATGAACAATAATATAAATTGGGGAACCAGAAATAGATTAATTAATCAAAGAAAAGTAATCTTAAGAATAACATATTATGAAACATAGTCTGCTGGTCATTTTCCTTTGTTTAGGTATATATATAGTAGCCTTTGGACAGGTGGCTTATAGAATAAAAACATATGATAAAAAAGGAGAATTTATACTTCCTCCTACTATCAAATCAATCTCAACATGTAAGGGTAATTTAAAATCAAAGTATTATGATTTTATAATTACAATTAACAACCTCAACTCAAATTACAACCAATGTATAAATAATATTAGCAAAGCAAAACTAGGTGATTTGAAAATCCTAACATTAGAAGGTGAGCAAAATGATAACTTTGATGCGTCAGAAACTAAAACACCTTATTGTTATATTACATCAACATCAACACGCATTGTAATTAAAATACATTTTCATAAAATATTTCATAGCCTAACTGAAAGTAACACAGTTAAAGCTTGTGAACAATTAACTGCAGAGCTGCTGTCCCAAATAAGTCAAATAGAAACAAAACACACTTGGGCACCAAGTATTTCGCAAAATATAGTTCAAAAGATTTTTGAACTTATTCCTATTCCACAAAAGGCTTCTTTATCAAGATATGGTTATTTCAATAATCCCTTGTATTCCATTTTTCTATTAAATCCTAATATGGTTCTTAAATGTGATTATACATCAAACATTCAAAATCCACTAGATGTAAATAGTGAGCTAATGAATTGGGAAGGTGTAAATAAGTTGTCTTTTTATAGAGATGATTTGGGCAAAATTAAACAAGTGCCATACTTGAATTTAGATAGAACTAAACTTCCAACAAATATGATTGGGACCGTTAATCATCCTAGCGATAATGATCCGCAATTTAAAGTTACATACTATAATATAGCTGGAAGTGCTGATTTGGAATTATCAGCCAAAATTACAAATTCAAAATATATAGCATTATACCAATCAATTCTCAAATCAAATAATCTAGCTGAATCTTTGGGATCAGAAGATTTAAATGATTGTTGTGTCTCAGAATATGATTGTAACTCTCAAATTGTGCTTGGCGAAAGTTTAAATGCAATTTTTGCTCCATCATATTTTTGTAGAGGGGGGATTCCAAGTTATGAAAATGTTGCTGTGTATGGAGAAAGAAGTTCTATCGTAGCTTTTGTCACTATCTACATTGACAATTCTCCAATACTAGTTCCATTTGGCACAACGATAAAGCAATTAAAAAGTCATGTGTATCTTCTTGAAAATTTTAAATTATTAAGAATTTATAATGGCAGTTTAAGCATAATCAAAACTAACCACCCTATCAAGGATGACATAATTTTATTAGCTAATGATCACTTGACAACACACTAAAACTAATATAATATGGAATTTGTAAGATTTAAAAATACAAGAATTTATTTTAGTGAAGGAAAGAATTTTTTCGTGTTCTGGAAGAACAATAATGATTCTAATAAACTTATCTTTTCAAGCAACTTTATCAATAGCAATTCTAATAATTGGCTATTGATATTTCATGAAGAAAATATTGATAAGGACAAATTAAAAGAAAATAAACTTCTAAGAGCTATAGATGATTTGGCTGACCATAATTCTGCAATTCTTTGGGTGGAAGATTTTGAATCAAACGACGAGTTCTTAGGCAACTCAAGAAGACTAATACTTGATAATAATATTGTTTCTACAGGGGTATTAGCATTTAATCAGAATAATCAATTGAAAGAATTTAGATTTGGATTTGGTGGTATTGATGGAGGTGTAATAAATATTACAGAAACAAATAACTTAATTCTTAGCAGATCTGACAATAAAGATTTTGAATTCAAGATTAATGTTTCAAATTCTAATTTTAAAAATTTAATCATTGGGTTATTAAATGAAACGGGTTGCGCGAGCTTCACATCAACATTTCAGGATGAAAAATCAAGTCTAAATATTGCAATACCATATTATGAAACTACTGAACCAAAAATTGAGCCTGTCGTAGTTGCAAATATTTTTGATAGAAAACACCTTGTAGGATGCATTTTAAATGCAAAATACTATCCATATTCAAAATCAAATAACTCCAATTTTAGAATTACCCATCCAAATACCGGGGAACAAATAAAGACTAATATCTTAGATTTTGATTCCAATAATTTGCATACTGATGAGATTGCAAATATTGAATTCAGCTTTTCTAAAATTGTCCATGAAGAGAAATACCCAGTGTATAATCGTTATATTCTATCTCCTTCTGGCGGACAGATAAAAACAAGCAGCCCTCATGCATTATTGGGTAACTCCGGAACTGAATCTATTGAAACCAATATAATAGCAGGATTTTCTAGCGATAACAATTTAAACATTAAATTTAGTAAGACTCAATTTTTCAAAGTCCCTAATGAAAAAATCCAAACAACAGATTTTGCTGAAGAAGGATTATTAAGATTAGAAAAACACAATGATCTATCTGAAGCTGGATGTTGGACATTTGTAAAGAAAGCAAAATATAATAATGATGCTCAAGAATCACCACTGTTTAGTAATTTGGGAAAAACAGTAGTTGAAAAAAGTCTGGAAACAGAATATTTTCCAATTAAAATGGCTAATCTAATAGAAGAAGTTGCCTTTTTGGATGAAGTAATCCCACCGTTACCAATAATCCCGACATTAGCATTTGCAGGTAATCCTAGATTGATTAAACTTGAAAACGTTTTTTCAAAAATTAGGTTAAGAGAGTTAACTAAAAATCCCCCAATTCCGGCTGAAGGTTTTTTAGAGCCCGAACCAGATAAAAAGTATGTAACTCCACAAGGCTTTTTAAGAACTCCATCCGTAAAACTCAAAGGCTCTAAAATTGATTTTATCAAGTCTGAAGTGACACATAATAAAGAAAAGAAGGTTCAAAATCTTCAATTCTCCATTGATGGTGTAACAGTCAATTCAGATTTTAATCTATCTCTTTCTAAAGAAGATGTATTTTTTGTTTTAACACCTTCGATGTTAAAAGAAAGACCTGAGAAAATCAGCGTAACATTTAAAATTAGAGACTTTACAATAGATTTAACCGAGTTTAATGAATTACAAAAAGATTCAAAAATTGTAAAAAACGACACTTACATAATCTTTAAATTTAGTAGGCAAAAATTTTCAGATTTGCTAGAAGATCCTTCTAAATGGAGTAATTATGGACATTTTAAGGATGAAGCAACGAATGAATTAAAAAATCTGATATTAGCTAAAGTTGACTTTCCCAATGTTCCTGGTAATGAATACACTCATTTCAACGAAAAAATAAAGAATAATAAAAATTGGAATGGTGTAATAATTTTAAATATTCCAATTGGAAAAGGTGAAAATCTACCTTCTATTTTTAATGGATTATCTGGTTCTCAAGATTTAAATGAAAGTAGTGAAGTTTCAGACGGTTCTGGGAAACTTAATCTAAAAACTGGCCTTAAATTTCAATATGTCGCTTTCCCTGTGAATAGGACAAAAATTAATGGAGGAGAAATTTCAATAAGTTCTTCCTCATTTTATGGATTAATAGATTATGATTTATTAAACAAAGCCGGTGGTGATTTATTATCCGATGACTATACCGCTGTTTCCAAATTTTTTCCTAAATATCGCAAAAGTGAAGCACCTAATAATACAGAACCCAAAGACGAGATAATTACATATAAGTTTTTACTTACAAAACTATTAGTGAGATTCGAAAATTCACTAATAGTGAATTTTAAGTCAAATGCATTTCTTCAAATCCCTGATTTATTTGATAACAAAGTTGAGTTTGATAATTCCTCTTTATCACATCCAGATAGGCGCGAGAGGGATTTAAAACCTAACCTAATTAGACTGGATGGACACCGTCAGAAAAACGGTGGTGAAAATGATGAGTTTAATTTTTCAGTTCAGCCAAATTTGATAATAAAATTTAAGGATAACAATCTGCTAACTAGTATTTCTGTCTCAAAACTATCATTTACATATTCAGAAGGTACAAAAGAATTTAGGTTTGACATTGATGCAGGTGCAGGCATAAAAGATTGGTCATTATCAGAGTATATTTCAATTGAAAAACTGGAATTTCAAAATATTGGTTTTAAGTTCAACTTGGATGAAATCAAACTTCCTTCATTACAATTTGATACATCTAAACTATTAGTATTTCCTGAAATAAATTTTAATGGAAATGGTTTTCTGAGTAGTTTTCCGATAAAATTTAGTCATTTTCAAGGGTTTAAAATACCTAAACTTCTTGATGGAACAGGCTTAGGAAAACCTAATTTTGATTTCTATTCATTAAAATTTGATCCGCCAAAAGTAGATGCTGATTGGTTAAGCAAAAATACATTTGCCCAGCTTTTTTCTTTCATTTTTGATTTTGACTTAGGTACATTTGGGGACTTAGGTGGTCTAAAAGCATTAAAGGGTCAATTATTAGTTGGGTGGTCATTTAAAGGTGGGTTTGCATTAGGATTTAAGTTAGCAGGACCAAGTTCGGACGGCTTGCATTTGGATTTGTTTGGGGCAGTTAAACTAGATGTAAAAGAAGTTTCATATGGAAAGTTTAAACCCAAAGGACTAACAGAATGCAGTGCCTATTTTTTAAGACTAAATGATGCTAGGATAACCATTTTTGGCGAGCAATTCCCTGGAAATAAAAATACTTTTAATGGGATCATTATAACTGACTTTTCCAATGCTCAAAAAAAGATAGCTTGGTTAATAAATTACGATAATCAGGAAACAGGTGATTTAATTTTAGGGATTGGACAAAGAATGGGGCCGCCATTTGAAGAAGTGTCCTCGACCGTCACGGCAATTCAAAAAACCAAAGACACATTTGTACTTCCATTAAAAGATATTAATGGATGTACTAATCCGGATTTTTATAACAAGATTAATTTTAGACCAGAAAGAAACTGGCTTTTTGCATCCGAGGCAATATTGCCGAAAGATTGGCCAATTGAACTTAAATTTATTTTCAACGATCCTGTTTTATACGGAATTTATTTAGGCTTCAAGGGAGATCTGCTAAAAGGATTTAGTATAGACATTCTTTATAAAAAATTATCAGAAAGCTTAGGTGTTTATTCTACTGAAATTCAACTACCTGATTCATTACGAAATCAGGAATTAGGTGGGGCATTTTTAAAACTACCTAATATTGGAATTGAGGTATACACTAATGGTGATTGGAAAGTTGATATTGGGTTTCCACGCAATGGAAATGACTGGTCACGTTCCGGTTTCTTACAATTAAGAACAGCCCCACCATTTGTTGGTTTCTTCGGTTTCTACATTATGATGTCAAAAGTAGCTTCGCTTACTTTATTTAAGGGTTATATTGATGATACCTACTCCCAAGAGAAACTTCAAATTATACAAGCTGGTTTTGCAATGCGAGTTGGCATTGGTTTTTATTTTGATAAAGGCATTTTGTATCTAGGCGCATCAATTACTGTCTATGGTATTTTGGAAGGTGCTTTTGCATTTGAAAGACAAAAAGGACTTGCTCAATTATTTCCCGATCATTTTGCAGTATTAGGGCGGATGGGTGCAATAGCTGAGTTAGTTGGCTATGTTGATTTCGGAATTATTAAAGCCTCCGTTTATATTTCTTTAAGGGCAGAGTTTGGAATGCTAATGGTGTATATTGGCAATAGTCATACATTAAAAGCAAATGGCAATGGCAGTTATTTGAATCAGGGAATTCAACCTGTACTTGTTTTCATAGAAGGTGAAGTAATAGTAAGGGTATCGATAAAAATTGGTTGCGTTAAAATACGTTTAAGTTTTAGAAAACTAATTCGATTTGAATACATGATTGGTGGTGGCAATTCTTCAAGCAGTTCGTTAATGGGCTTTACGCCTCTTGCCTTGCCAGCATTTACGGATGTTGTGGCTGAAAATGAACCACCAATACCAATTGAAATAAAAGGGATTAAAGAAATCCCAATGATGTATTTGCCTGCGTTTTCAAAGGTGTACGAGGGAAATGATTTAGAGTTAAAACTAATCCATTCATTTATGATTCCTTTCTTTGGCAAGAATGTGGAAAAGAATGAAAAAGGAGAAGTTGTCAAAATAATTCCAAGTGATAAAAACATTATAAAAGACAAAATCATTAAGCCATTCTTTAAAGATTTGATTGACCAATTGGAAACTAAAGGTGTTTTGGAACATAATAAATACGAAACTATCCGCTCTGTATTGGTTACAGGATATGCCTATATAAATAAAGAAGACCCAATAACTAAGGATGTTAGAAAAACGAAAGTGAAAATTGATGTAAGTATAAGTGGCTATGTTCCTACTTTTATTACAGGAATTAATTCGGGAACTGAAGAAGTTGTTAATGAAATACTAAAAAAGCAATTTTTATTTCATGAAGATTCTGACCCGGGAAAAAATGAACTTAAACCAAAACATACTACTGATAACTCAATTGAAGGAAAATATAGGGATGAACTACTGCTTATTCCTGCACCAATATCTAGTAATATAAAAATTGTTGATAGTAATAAAATTGACGCTAGTGGTAATTTTAAAGAAATACTTAATGCTTTAGGTGGTTTTGACCTAAATATCAAAGGCCTTGTGGATAGAGAAATAAATAGTCCAATTGTGCCAATAGAAAAAGACGTTGCAACATTGGTATTCATAGAAAAATTCTACGATGATTATAAAACACAGTTCCTTGACAGAAGCAAAACAAAGAACGCAGCTTTGTTTGCCGAAGAGACCAAAGACATTAGAGAAACAGTTATTATTCCAGAGTTTTTTAAATTAATTGGATTGCTTACTATCGAAACATTTCAAAATGAAACAAATCCAAAAAATAAAGACGAGGGAGAATGGAATCCAGAAGTCTATTTAGATGCAAATGGAGATTTTATAAACTCACCAAAAGAAAATAAAAAGATTTTTATCACCAACAATTCAATTCCACAAATTGTTGGTCAACTAAATTACTTCTACAATAGCGGACTAAGATTACCATTTGAAGATGAAAATTATAAAACGAAATCTATTTATAGTATTCTTCAACAAGAAGTAACTGTAAAACCAATTGCTGTAACTGATTTAAGCAAGATTAAAATTGATTTTAACGGAGTTGATTTGATACCCGATGTCTTTAGAGATGATTCTGCAAAAAGGCTCATGCTTAATTTTATAAGTGACTTTAATGGGTTTGATGTTAATGAATTAAAGCAGAAATTAATTACAAAAGATGACGATTACAACCCTACTGATAACCCAATTCAATTTTCAAAACCATATAAGTTAACGCCTGTTAGTTTGGCTGTTCCAAATGGTAAGCTTGGTATTGAAAGTGAGTTCAGATTCTTTGAAATACCAAGAAAACTATCTCAACATTCAGTAGGTAAAACGAGATATTCGTTTGAAGTAAATTATGCAAAATACGAAAAGGACACTATTGAGTATTCAACCGATATAACAAAAATAAAGAACGCCAAAAAATTAGATGATCTTTATAAAGGCCTTAATGTTGAGATTAAAGTAAAAAAGCATAATGAATACGTACTTGAAATTGTGAATGTATTTGCAGATGATCTCAACCTGATGAATGCGCTTCACAGTGATGATTTTTCTATTGGAAATATTGACTTTTATTACAAACCAGATGCTGATCCAAATAATCAGGAAGCAGTCATATCATTGATAAATCTTAAAAACTTTTTTGTCACCATACTAAAAACAAATTTATCGCCACGTACATCTCCTCCTATTTTTAAAGAAGCAAGTACTCAATTTGTTGAAACAGCGAAAATAGATTATTGGGCAGATTCTAATGAAGATGATACAACCAATTTTATAAGATTGGTATGGGAGGCATTAACAACCAATAACGGAGGATATTATTTGATTCTTGACAAAAAATTTGAAAACAAGATAACAGAGGGTTCAATAATCATTTCGTTCGCAAGTAAAGACCTAACAGATAATTCTACTCCTGCTTATTTCAATGTTATTAAGATTTCTAATCAAGAAATTATTAATGGACTTGATAATAGTGAAAAGCCTGAAGAAGGCAAAGAAGATAATCGTCATTATTTATTTGTTGATAGAATAAAACTTGAAGGAAATGAAATTAAGGAATACCAACCAACTATTCCGGCACACACTGTAGGCTTCGATGTTTATAGAGAATATGTTGAAGAAGAAGAATTTAAAGGTATTTATCACAATTATCTTCCATTAGAGTTTAGCTTGAAAAAAGAAGATGGTGAGGAAGTATTATCCCGTGATAAGGTTTTACCTATCATGCCATCAAGCTTTAAAGATGAATCAACTGGGAAAATTGTGGAAGGCAAAGTGAAATATAATCATTTAACACCTTTAGTAATTCAAAGCAGATCCATAGATCCAGATGGTAAATCAGACACAAAAGGCAGAAATCTTGACAGGTATAGTGCAGTTGGTCAAAAATACAATCTTAGTATAAACCTACGTGATGTATTCGGCAATAGGACAAATCCAGATAATACAGATTTAGCAACATTAGAATTTACTCATCACTATTTTGACAAATTAGTACCCATTGAATCTTGGCCTTTGATTCGGTTCTCATATTGGTTTAAGAAGACTGATGCAAAAAATTTAATTTTTGATATTGCATGTACTTGTAATTTTTTAGAAATCTTAGACTTAGCTGGCATTGCTAAAAAGGATGCTGTAAAGAAAGAATATAAATATCAGTTAAATGGAGGAGAAATTTCAGATAATGATGTTTATAAGTTGCAGGCAGTTGTACCAGGTATACTTAATAACTTTTATACTATTTATGCTCAATTAAATGATTCAAAAACAAGTGCTTCAATTAATGGAGTTAATGCAGATGCGGAAAAAGAAGAATGGAAAAAAACTGTTAAGAATTTGTATATAAAGCTTGAAGAACTTATTGTAAAAAGGGATGATTGTAAATACAGAATGCCAAAAGAGAATGTTGAAGTTCCTGATAATTATTCTGTTGAAATAAGTACAGCGTTTAAACTTAAAACGCCATTGAAAATTGAAATTGGTCTAAACAGATTGGAATCTTCGTTAATTCACAATACTGATAAAGAGTTACTTGATTCTAATATTTGGGATTATAGTCTAACTAAGGAAGTTAAAACAAGGGTTACAGCTCTGAATTTTAAGGACAATGACAAATCAAAACTAACTGATTTAAATGCTGCAATAAGAGGAAAAGATAAAAAATATTGTTTGGGCATTTCATCTGAAATTACACCAGACAATGAAAATAAAGGCACCAAGAGCGAAAAAGTAATTTTCCTGATAAATGAAGACAAACTTTCTTCAATACAAGCTAAGGTAAATGCCGATAAGTCATTTGCAGATTCATCATATTTTGGAATTAAACCAATTAGTAACAGTTTGTGGTCTGGAGATTATAAACCTGTTTCCGATTCTTTAGCTGAACAATCTTTTTCAAATATTGACTTAGATAAATCGTTACGTGTTGTGTTAGAAAATATTGATAAATTTTTACAAGCCAATTCTCTGTCCAATGAAATTTATGATGAAAATAAGAAAAAGGAGGAGCGTGACTTAATAAAAAATATTTACAATCAACTATTGATGGGTAAAAGATCTATTGTCAAAAATAAGTTAATAAGCCAACTTGCCGGTGTTATGACACAGATAGAAATGCCTTCAAATTCGAATCAACAAAATGAGTTCCGTGATTTATTATTAAATAATCTGACTAATTTTTATGCCTATGATGGAATGATAAAAACAGAGGTTACAGGTTTAGAAGGCTTGGAAGATCATCGGTTTTCGATAAGTTTAAAAGAACCGATAGTGCCCATTAATCCGGTAGAATCTAAAAAGTCACAAAATTATAATCTGGTATCTTCAAAAATTGGAGATTATAAAAATAGTGATACTAAAGATGAATGGTACATTTTATTTGACCAAAAAGAAAATGTAAAGGGAAATATTAACTTTGATTTTGAAGCGGAAATTACCCATATTGAATATGATATCAAACCTGTTCTTTACTCTGAAGATATTAAACAATCAACTTGGATTCAGTTAATTACTCCTATTTCCATTACAGATAAGCTGACAAATAAAAAGTACTCTGTAATAGATTGGCAAAAAATCACAAGAGTATTTCCTAATAAACCTATAATCACTAAACATGAGTCTATCCAAAAGTATTTAGACGGTAATGAAAAAATTAAAGTATGGAATGAAGATGAAATTGGGCTTTGGAATTATAATTTAGATATTAAAGATAGTGATTATGTGGTTAATGATATTATACATGTTGATTTAGAAATTAAAACTGCTGCTGTTAATTCATTTGCAGATGAACAACCTAATTTTGAGGGATTCATTGCCTATTGGGGTGTTGAGTTTTCAAAACCAACTATTGACACAAAGTTCACAAGCTTCATTGATCTTCTTGAAAAGTTTGTAAACGATCTTAGCAACCAGTTTAATGGCACAACTGCTTTTGCTGAAAGTAGACCAGAAGAAATGCTTAAATGGTTTAAATTATATAAAGTAGAAAAATTGGAGGCAGATAATAAACCTTTAAAAGATGTTCATGGAAAATCTATTTTGCATTGGAAAATAGTTATTGATCCCTCAAGTACTTTAAATGTTAAAAGCATTGATGGTAAAGATTTTACTGACATACCATCAATAGTAGTTGGTCCTTTCAATATGTTGGTACCAACAAATCGAGTTTTATCTGTTTTACCAAAAGTGAAGGTATATAGAAATAAAGGTCTTTATGAAAAATTTGTTTATGAAACGGATACAGTAAGACCAGAAAGCGCGACAACACCACATTTACAGTATCACTTGCCAATAGGAATAAAAGTTGGTGATAAAATGTCTCCTATTTTTAATTTAATTTCTGGTTTAAAATTGCCATATAAGTCCACTGCTAAACTTTTAATAAACACTGATGATTTGGATGTGAATCCTAAAGCAATGCTGCCAGTTATACCCGTCAGACAGATGGAGTTTATTGCTGAAGGTAAACCAGATATAACTATAAAAGACTCTGATGGAAAAGATAAAAAAATAACCATTGATGAAATGTTTGACAAATATTCAAATGGCTATCCATCAATTTCGTTGACAATTTATGATGATAATTCTGGTAGTGGCCTACCAATTTTCAATGCGAGTAATATTTACAAGAAAAAACAACAAAAATTATGAAATTTAGAAGACCACAAATAATGGAAGATGATAACTTCCTATCAAAAATTATCAAGTATATACCTGCTGAGGTTATTGCTGTTTATACGGCAATTGTTGGAGTCTTAAAACAAAACCTTGATTCCAATTTGCCTGAAAGAAGTGCAGTGAATACTTACTTTATTGTGCTGCTCATAATAGTATGTTTAACTCCAATCTGGACTTATTATGCTGTCATTGATAACCCTAATATAAAAGAACCACCTTCAAAAAAGAAACGGGCAATTTTTCATTCAATAATTGCAACAATTTCTTTCATTATTTGGGTCTATGCTATTGGCGATATTTTATTTAAATCATGGCTATGCAAATGTTATTCACCTGAAACGATTGGTTGTTTTGACAAATCAGGCAATTATGATTCTATTTTAGGCTCAATTGTTCTAATCCTGTACACTGGCTTATTGGTTCCTTTACTTGAAAGAATTGTTTTGGGTAAACCCAGTCCAACTTTAGGGCTTTTATCTGCAACAGCTCAAGAAATTATTGATTCTTGTGAAGCGAATTTTGAAGCTAATAAAAATGACTGTAGTGCATTCGTGAAAGCCGTAGCAATTAAGTTTTCAGTCAATCTAACTGGTCAGGCAGATAGCATTGTTGACCAAATAAGAGGGGATGGATGGACTCAGTTGGAGCACGATCGTGTAAAGGCGAAAGAAAAAGCTGACAATGGTTGGTTGGTAATTGCTGGTCTAAAAGCAGTTGATACAGTGCCAACTCCGCCAGCAACAACTGTTACTCACGGTCATGTTGTGGTTGTCGTTTCTGGTGAATTGGATTCTTCGCACGAAAAATACCCAACAGCATATTGGGGCAGCTCTAATGGTGGAGGGAAAAAGAAGGAAACAATCAATTGGGCATGGAATACCAAGAGTAGAGATAAGGTATATTATGCAGCGAAACAAGTGTAAGCCATGCTACAATTAAATGAACTCTTGTAAGCTGATTAAAACGACCTACAAAAAGATGCCTGCACGCTAGCCATGCCAATGCTTGAAAGTAAATATTTAATGCCTGATTCTGGAGTTTAGCCAATAAAAATCATTAAAATGAATTTCAACTCAGGTGATATAATCCTCTATTCCGGCCATTTTGAACCACATTTACGTGTTCAGAAATTTATCGGAAGTAAATGGTCTCAAGTAGGAATATTGATTAAATGGGAAGGCAGATTAGCTATTTTTGAATCAACAAAAGTTCCAATTTGTAGGGATGTTGAGAAAGATTATTTTGTAAGTGGCGTGCAGGTTGTGTGGTTTTCTGAAAAAGTAACTGCTTTTAATGGTGAGATTACTGTAAGAAGATTATTGCCTGAACTTGATAAAAAGCAAGAAAAAGAATTACTGAATTTCATATCACTTGTAAAGGGAAGGCCTTTTAATGACAGCAAATTTTTTATGGCTCGTGGAAAGCAACATAGAAATGAGCCAGGTGACAACTCATGTTTTGTTTGTAGCCAATTAGTTGCTGAAGCACTACAGGTGATTAATATTATACAAAAGCCACCTATGGGTTTAGCTTCTGGAAATTACTCTCCGGGAGACTTCTCAACTGGATCCTATTTGCCATTCTTGAATGGAAGCTATTTATCATCAGAACAACAAATTAAACTATAATTATTTATTTAAAAATCGAATTTTATGGAACCAAAACTGATCGAACATCTAGTAGCAATTCGGAGGCAAATTCATTCTAATCCGGAATTAGGATACCAGGAATTTGAAACTGCAGATTTAATCTGCAAAGAACTATATGCATTAAATATACCATTTAGACGAAATATTGCGAAAACAGGTGTTATTGCTGAATTAAAGAAGGGCGAAGGACCATGCATTGTTTTAAGAGCCGACATGGATGCATTACCAATGAAAGAAAAGAACAGACTGTCTTTTGCAAGCAACAAAGTAATGAAAGTAAAAGATAAGAAGGCTATACCATTGATGCATGCATGCGGACATGATATTCATACAACTATTTTATTGGGTGCTGTCCATTTGCTAAAAGAAAGTGATTTTAAAGGGCTTATAAAGTTTATTTTTCAGCCATCTGAAGAAGGAACATATAATGATGAAAAAAACCAATCTGGAGGTCAAAGAATAGCAGAATCCGGAGAACTTGATGATGTAACTGCCGCTGTCGGACTACATGTTTATCCAAAATTTCCTGTTGGTAAAGTGATTTTTGTATTAGGTCAGGCATTGGCAAATGTCAATTTTTTTACAATTGAAATCACGGGAAAAGCAGTACATGCGGGGATGGAGCCTGAAAAAGGAAAGGATGCTATTATGATAGCCGTACAATTGATTCAGGAGGCTCAACTAATAGTTTCAAGGCTAACATCGCCTACAGAACCTGTAGTTGTCTCTTTTACTCAAATTGAGGGAGGAACAAACCAGAATATTCTTGCTTCGAAAGTTACTCTGAAAGGGACCATTCGAACCTTAGATCTTAAAACATATCAAATCGTTATTGAAAAACTTCAGAGAATAATTCGAGGTTTAAAGTACATTTATTCTGTAAAAATCGCAATGAAAATAGACCTTTATTATCCCAGTTTATTAAATGACAAATCTGTTCACAATAAAATATCAGGAACATTAAATGAAATTTTTGGAATTGGGAATGTTGTTGAGGCAAAACCTTTATTAGGCGGAGAAGATTTCGCATTTTACTCAAGAAAAGTCCCTTCGATGTTTTATTTTCTCGGAGCACAAGACACAGCTGAAAAAGTATTTTCAATACATGAGCCGGAAGTAGTTTTTAATGAAGATTGCATTCCTTTTGGAGTTGAGTTATTGACAAAATCGGCTTTGAAACTATTTGAATAAACTATTGATATTGAAATTTTTAGAACCTATTCGCAAATGAATTGTGATCTGTAATCTGTAATTAAAACCTCTTTCCCAGCCCCTTCCTTTTCTTCAGCATCTTCTTCTTTTTATTCTGCTCTTTTTCTTTACTGTACCATGGTATTAACCGGACCATATCAAGGATTGACTTTGAAAAGAAGTTCTTTGCGTCAAGATGGTATTTCAGCTGTTCAGGGTTCAGACTGACCTCCTGTATTCCGGAAGGATGGTTGTTAAGGTAAAATTGATCTTCCGTTTTTACCACCATATACTTTTCTGACAGATCATTTGTAAGACCAGGCTTAAACGACTTCCGGTTCTGGTTATATTCCCGGTAAAAGTCATACTGATTGATCCGCTGTTCCGTTTCAATTATTCTTCGAATGGAATAACGGTAATAATCCTTGATCGCGGATTCGGTAAAACTTTTTGACAGGTCATCCATTCCGGATGTAAGCCTATTAAATTCATTACTATCTGACAGTTTAATCTCTTTAAACGGAATATTTGTTTCACGATTCTTCAATTCCAACATAGAAACCTTTTCATAATCAACCAGCCCTTCGGAGACAAACCGGAACTTTTCAGAAAGAACACGATTGTAATCTTTGATGATGGCATAAAAATCATGGTTGGTCAGATTGAAATAGTCGAGTCGGATCA
>Ga0209724_1002561_pt1 | contig 15424 bp, 17 predicted proteins | sample grotaG_FD_184143 | JGI IMG/M metagenome (GOLD analysis project Ga0209724, IMG submission 184143) | Glacier valley bacterial and archeal communities from Borup Fiord, Nunavut, Canada, to study Microbial Dark Matter (Phase II) -... | ecosystem: Environmental > Aquatic > Freshwater > Ice > Glacier ...
CTTTGGTTAGGTGAGCGAAAATCGTTAAGAGAAGATGAGGCTGAGTTTTGAACTTGTGAGCCCGATAATCGCTACGGTGCCAAATAACTGCCTGGGGTAGAAAGCTTAATAGGGGTGCGACTAACAGCTGAAATTGGCGGGGAGTAATGGTAAAATCAAGCATGAGAACTCCTTCCTGGCTAGTTTTAGGATTTGGTAACCAAATCCTAGCAGATTGGGGTTCTCTTCCCCTTTTACCTTTCTCTTAATTCCATCTCTTTTTACTTGTTAAAGTTCTTTTTGTTACTCTTTACCTCAACGCATTACAACTGACAAAAATTGAAGATTTATGACCGGGTACAACTAGCCCTGCTGGCTTTGTCACAATTGTAGAGAGTACCTATATTATTATAACCCTGCAATTGAATTACCGACCCAGGGCTAAAAGTGGCCTGGAAAGGGATGATATAGATTAGCTACTCCCGGCGTAGCCACACCCCGCAATAACATCAGGCTAGGCAGAGGTTGTGGAGTAGTTATCCGGGCGCAGGTGGAGATATAACGAATACTGAGGCCCGCCCGCCGTTTGTTCGAACGATTAACCCCAGACCCATGAATAATATTCGGGTGATGCACCGAAACATCCCCGGCTTTTAGTGGAACATCCACTGCTAGAACTTCATCCACCAAAGACGGGTCTATTTCGCCGCCAAAAATATTTGGTATATCGGGGCGGGGTTGCAGGGGGTGTAGGGGTAGTTGGTGGGAACCGGGGATAAAGCGCAAACAGCCATTGTCAGGGGTAGTGTCGTCCAAAGCCACCCAGACCGTCACTACCGCCATTGGTACTAAGGGCCAGTTGTAACCATCTTGATGCCACAAAACCTCGGCAGTATCATGGGGCGGTTTGACTACATAGTTTGAGGAGAAAAGGGCTAGATTCGGGCCTAGAAATAGCTCTACAATATCCAACAGGCGGGGGTCAGCCACTATCTGAGCCCAGGTGGGGTCGTTCTGGATCGGGCAAGAGAGCAAGTAAGCAGGTGGAGGTAAGGTTAGCCGCGCCTGTAGTTCTAGCAAGTGACGATTGACTTCCGCCAACCGCTCACTATCCAGCACCTCCCGGAATATCGCATAACCGTCCCGGTCATAATAGGCTTGAGTAAAATCCAAAATCTAATATCCAAAAGGGTTGTCAGTGGTCAGTTGTCGGTAAGAAAGTTACGAGTAGCGAGTCGAAGGTCAAAAGTCAGGGATAATCGTAGGAGGATGCTCCGTCATCCGATGAACCAAAACCGTAGGAGGATGCTCCGTCATACGATGGATTTTATCGCAATCGTAGGAGGATGCTCCGTCATCCGACGATTTTTATCGCAGGACAGAGCTGCTCCTACGGGTTCGGTTTTTAGCACCTGTGCCAGTATGCTCCTGAGTTCCTCGGCCTTGCCAGCCACCAGGGAGTAATAAACCCACTTGCCGCGCTTGTCACCCGTCACCATCCCGGCCTCTTTAAGAATCCGCAAGTGGTGGGAGATAGTCGGTTGGCCCAGTTTGAAACTTCCCGTAATATCACAAACGCAGACTTCGCTCCGACTTTCCGCCAACAGGTTCAAAATCCCCAGGCGGGTAGGGTCAGCTAGGGCCGCAAAAAGGGTGGCGGCAGCCTCGGCCTGTTCCTGCCCGATGGTAGGTTGGGCGGTTGGGGTGCAACAGTTTTCATCTTTAATTGTAGCAATTATTTTATTTAACATAGCTCAATCCTAGCATATCAATTGAGATGGGTCAATATATAGGTAGTAATATTTTATGACTGGTCAAAAGGCCAAGCTGGTAGGGGTTCGCGACTGGCCCGCCAAGTCGCTGGAATATTTTCCAGCCCGGCGTACATTACGACAATCCCACCGACCATTGCACAGGTCGTATCAACATCCCCCAACCCGCCTATTGTAAACCAGAGGGCTTCTTCATATGTTGGTAAGATTCCGAGCGGCACACCAGACCGCAAACGGCACGGTATCTTGCGCTGAAACCGCGTAACCAGAGCCTAGAATTTTAGCTGCCTGAATAGAAGTGGTTTCAGGCGGTAAAGCACGCGCCTGAGTAATCCCGGCTTTCACTTCACTATCAGGAACATACGGCAAAAGCTGGTATAAAAATTCTGCCGGAGCAGGTAAAAAGTTATTTTGTTTAAATTGCCAAGCTAGAGCTGCCGCTACCGCTACCGCCACTGTTCCGGCAATACCTTCCGGGTGGGCGTGGGTAACCTCGGCACTTAGTTTGGCTTGTTGAACCGTCAAATATAAATCATCGGCAAAATAGGCTCCAAGCGGTGCAATCCGCATCGCCCCACCATTTCCATATGAGCCCGTACCATAAAATAGCTTATTTACTTCTTTTGACCAGGGTTTTCCAGCCTTTATCTGTTCTAACAGTCTGTACATTCCTACGCCATAATGACGATTTAGGTCGAAATGCTCGGCAAAGCTGTGGGCTAACCAATCCTGGTCAATCTTTTGATGGCGGGCAAGACAAGCGACTATGGAAAGAGCCATATTGGTATCATCGGTGTATCCCCAAGGCACACCGGGCAAGCTGCGAGTTTCAAGCATTTCCAGAGTATACTCTTGCAAAACATTGAAGTTATTGCCCAGAGTATCGCCTACCGAAAGCCCTTCAAGCGAGCAACAGGCCCTTTCTATAGATTGTTCGTGGATAGTTAGCATTGTTTTTCTTCTCTAAGCAACCTATTATTGCAAGTTCGCATAATGAATCAAGAATTAGCCTCAAATTTTACCGATAACTGACAACCGCCTAGTTATTACCATTCCCACTCGGTATTATCCCATTCTGTTAGAGTAGTAACCTCAGCATCTATAGACCTGAGCTTAGAAAACTAAATATTCTGAGCACGTTTTAGCCTCAAAAGTAAATTGAAAAGTTTAGATACTAACGCTCAGGTCTATAATAGTTTATCATCGCCATTTTCCGCCATAGCTTTGAAACTATCCCTTCTTTGGCGAGGACTTTCAATATTTTTTAATTTAAGCCAAGTTTCTTCATTAGTGATGTAAACATCTTCAGTAGGATTGTTATATCCCCAGGCATGTATTGTTGGTAAGTTGGCAATTATTGGCGGTATTCCGTAGGGGAATTCTAGCAGGGTAATAGTTTTCCAACCATCAGGAATAAGATCAAAAGGTTTTGCAAATTGTTGAGTTACGGCTTTAACGACACACAGGGTCTTGGTAAGTTCGCTCAGGTCATCCCGAAAAGCCAATTCAAAGGTTTTGCCAAGTGGAAGATCAGCATAAGCATAACTTATGAAACAACAAATTGTATTTTCATTCCATACTTTTGGCAAACCCTCTTTAACAAATTCAAGTGAAGTAGAGTCAAGTAGACCCTGGATAACTAAATAACGCTGTTCGATTGATGCTGCTTTTTCCTCACGCATATAGTAGCGCCTAACCTAAAACTGGTGGCGAAAATAGCCGGGAGTATAGAGCAAGGGGGGCAACTCGCGGTTGGGGGTAGGCGGCGGCGTAACTTTCAGAGAGAAAACCGTCCCTTCCTTGTGGATAGCCTTAACCGAAGGATTAAACAAACTACCAAGATGGGTTTGGGAACGGTCTTGCTGACGGTCTTGCAAACGGCGCAGAATTACATTCAGAACCTCGGCGGAAGTGCGTTGCGGTACTTGTGGGAACAGGCTACCGGGAGCGGCCCCTAAATCCACCTGCACAATAGACATCAGGTTATTGGTGCGGCGGAGGGTATCAATCGCCATCCCGGCCAGGAAGCCCGACCCGGTGAAAAAGGATAATTTTTCCAGATGCTCGCGCCGAGCCGCCCCAATCAAACTCAAGGGGTTAATAATCCCTGAAAGTTTCGGGAAAAAACCACCGAGTAAGGGGCGAATCGAAAGCTCGGTCAATTCATCTAACACCGGGTGCGTTCCAGTTTCATCCTCGTAAGAAAAAAAGCCCCCCGCCAGCATAAACTTCAAATCGGTCAACAACGGCCCCACCAAGCCATAAATCTGACGAGCCTCAAACCCTGCCATACTTGGATCAGCCCAAACCACAATATCCCCCCGCACCTCCCGCAAAGCCTGCCACAAAGCTTCTCCCGGCCCGGTAGCGGATTCTGAGGAGGCAGGGCTATCTTTGGAAAGATAGGAAACCTCATTCTCCGAGCCTTCCACTAGAAACAGGTTTACCTCATCACGGTCAAATTGGGCCCCCGGCGCAGAAATAATAATTTCGTCCACCAGAGCACAATCATGCATCAAGGCTCGACGGGCCCGCCGCACCGCATCGGCCAACGCCAGAGGTTGCACCCGCCCATAGACCGGGAAAACTAGACTAATGCTAAGATTATTGCGCTCTTTCAGCAAAGTCAGGCTACTCATAGTGCGGAATTCGCGGTAATGAAAAGTGTTCTGGGCAAACCACTGGTCGAGAGTTTCGGCTAAGTGTTCATCCTCGGCGTGGGGTAAGGATTGTTGGGTTATTTCGGTCAAGTGGCGTTTGACCACCAGTAAGGGTTTATTTAATTCTCGCGCCAGCCGCATTGCCATTGTCTCGCTCTCGTTGGTCGCCAGAACCTCCGTCCCACTGGCCCCGATTATCACTAAATCCTGATGCTCGGCCTCATTAATAATCAGATCGGCGGGATTCCCCTGAAGCGTAACGATACGAGAATGGGGTGGCAATTCGCTGAGTAGCGATGGTGGTGGGTTCAGGCTATCTTCGGGGTCAAAACTATCGGCAAAAGCCGGGTCATAAGTTGGATGGGCGACCTCAAAAGGTGAGATTGGCTCTGGTGGAGGCAAGCAGCGCAACACAGTGGGGTTCGCATCCCAACGCTTACAAAGATTGGTTGCCAGCCGCAATGCCAAAGTATTATAGCCGCCGCCCCGCACTGGAATTAGCACCTTTTTTACTATTGGCAAGTTGCTTAACCGGGCCAATACCACATCGCAAGGGGGATCACGCAACAGCGCATCGTTAGTAGTGCCATAAACCGCTCCAGGGGTCTGGGTAGAGCCTTTCCAGTGCATCAGTAGCAAGTCGGCCTTTTCCTCGCGCACCTGCTCCTCAATCCCCTGCCAGACCTCACGGGCCACCCGTACTTCAGTGCGTACCTCAAGTTGCTCATCACTTTCGGGCGGAATATAGCGAAGCATGGTGCGGTAGGCTTTTACCAGACCCGCCCCCTGACCTAGCGGGGTTTCTTCGGGGACGATAACTACCCCAAGTACAATGATTTTTACCTGTTGCTTTTTGTCTTTGGCGGAGATGCCAGCCAATGCGGCTGCCAGATGCACCATCGCCTCTGCGATATTGGGGTTAAGGGTCGGAATAACTACTTTATACATAAAATATATTTAGCCACATCCATTCAACCTCTAATTAAATAAATAGCTACGCCGAAGAGGTTATGTGTTAAAATCATAAGGCAGTGAGGTAGGATTGTCAATTGCAGTAAGTTCAAAAGAATCAGGGCGGAACTTTTTCGCCAACTAAACGTATGCTTTAAATACTCTCAAGTAACCAGTTCAAAAGGAATTTTCATATGGCTAATTCATCCAATAAAGCGAAAAGTGCCAGCAAATCAAAAAAATCCAGCGGTTTAAATGCCAGTGGCTGTGGCTGTTTTCTTTTAATTGCGGGAGGAATAGCCTGGATCGCCCTGCTAATCTTTGGGCCGATTTCCTTGCTGAATGTGTTAGACCAGGTGAATAACCCCAACACGGTTTCCAGTGGCCCGGTCACAGCGGTTGGCACTGACTCGACCGATGGAAATTCTTATAACGTACTCACTATTAATTCCAGTACCGGGAGTGTGAAGGCGGCAGTGCCACCTCCAATCTATAACGCGGCCCAGCAGTATTGTAATAATACCGCCAAGCCCTGTTATGCGGAAGCCGAGTTTGAGGATAACGGCGGACTGTTTAAATTGAAGTTGTACCTGAATCAGGGTGGGCCGCTTCTGGCGACGATTGGCAACCACTCTCAGGAACAGGATGACCTTGATTTAGCCGTCGCTCTTTCGATTGCCTTCGCGGTAGTGACGGTTCTCTGGATTATCTATTTTGTAGTGCCAAAGCCGAAAAAAGCGGTTAAGTCGCTTACTCCAAGTCAGGCTGCCGCGATTACCGCTGCTCAAACTGGCAGGGCGGCCTACAGTGCCAGTCAGGTGAATTGGGCTGGTGGTTGGCCTCCCCAGGGTGGGGTCAGCAGCGAAGGTAAGTGGATAACCCCACCACCCAGCGCAGTCCAGATGATGTCTGGCGGCACTCAACCTTCCCGACTCCAACCCGGCAACCAGCCCGGTCAAGCCCTCCCTCCCTCCTGGCCCACGCCGTAAAGGCAGTCTTCGGTTGTCGGTTGTCAGAGAATTCGTAGGGGCGGTTCGTGAACCGCCCGGTATTGGGGAATTGTCGAAGGGGCGTGGTTTGCAACCCGCCCTTTTTTATTCACAAGGATAAACAGGATAGACAGAATATTTCGGAAATCGGGGGGAATTCGTAGGGGTAGACCAATGTGTCTACCCCTTTTGGTAAGGAACACGGGGAATTGTTCCCCCTTCCTGGAATCTGGGAAGGGGGGTTAGGTCAGCCCTGCTAACCACTCCTGCGATTGCTGTGTGTAAGGATGATTTTCCCCCAATTTCCCAATCAAAATTTTAAGGGCTTTGTCATAATAAATTCTGGCGTTAGGTAGGTCGCCCATAACCTGGAGCAGCATCCCCAAGTTGTTGTAGTCAATTGCTATATTAGGATGGTCAATGCCATACACTTTCTCATCAATTGTAATAACTCTCTCGAAATAAATCCTAGCGTTGGGTAGGTCGCCCAAATCTTTGAGCAGCGTCCCAAGATAGTTGTAGTCAATCGCTACATCAGGATGGTCAGTTCCCAGAGTTTTTTCACGTAGGGCAAGGGCGCGTTCAAAAAGCCGGTAGGCGGCAGTATACTCAGCCCGGCCTCTCAAGTATAACCCAGCTATTGTTAGTAATCGGTTCAGTTATTGCGGCTCTAACTCTAAAGGCTCGGCTTGCTGGGTGATAAACAGGGAGTGAGGCAAGATGGGGGCATATTCGGCCCAAGTGCGGTAGTCCTGAATTTCATCCGGCGAGGCGGCGTTAATTAGGCGAATAGCTAGGGAAAGGACTGAGGACTGAGGGCCGAGTCTTCCCCTTTCTGACCCCCAACCCCCGACCCCTGACCCCTTTCCCTGATAACCATTTGCAAGAGGCGATGCACGGCGATGGCTTGATTGTCCTCGCTGATTTCTACCAGCGAATATTCCTGCAATAGTCCGATGCTCTCCGCCAAAGTAATTTCGTCCACCGCCACTGTCGCCAGCGCTTCGGGTAGTTCTTCAGCGTTATCCCGGAATATCCGCAAGGGGATATTGTCAGGGGCGAGGTAGGCGCAAAGGGTCAGCAGGTAGGCGGCAACGGGCGGCAACTTTTCCAGGGCCAAAGTCCAGGTAGTGCGGATGGTGTCGTTGTGATAGTTGGTGACAAGCTTGCCCTTTTCCAGCCAGCCCAATTTTTGGTTCTCGCTCTCGAATTTCTCCAAATATTTCCCAAAACTAATGAGGCTGTTTTTCGCTAAATAAGCCCCGGCGTGTTCAAGAGCCAGAGGTAGGTAGCCTAATTTCTCCGCCAGATTCCCCGCCCCCTCTGAGTCGTTCTTCCCGGTGCGTTTTAGCAAAAATTCCACCGCTTGAGGTTTGTCCCAGACCTTGATAAGCAAGGGGGTAGCCTGTCCCCGCCAATCCTGCCAGCGTGAGGTAATCAAGATTTGCCCCTGCCCACCTTTGGGACAATAACCCTCCAAATCTTCGGGCTGATTGACGTTATCATAAACCACCAGCCAGCGTCCAGCCTTTGTCCCCAGAAATTCCAGAGCGGCTTTGATGGCTATCTGCTGCTCCTGCCCAGCTTCAACCAGCCCCAACCTGACCGCCAGTTGCTCAAGGTCGGCCCGCAAGCTAACCTCTTGCTCCGACCTGACCCACCAAGCCAGGGCCAGTTTGTGGGAGTTACGGAAGGCATGCTCCACCGCCGTTTGAGTTTTGCCGACCCCGCCCAGCCCGGCAATCGCCTGGGTCAGAGCCGTGACTTCCTTCTTTTCCAGGGCTAATTCCAAAGCTTTCAGCAAGTCTTGCCGCCCAGTGAAGTTGGGGTTGCGCTCGTGGAAAAAGTTATGGTAAGGGGGCAGCTTGCCGGAAGGAGGAGCCTCGAAAGTGCGTTTTTGCCCCAGCTTTTCCTCTAGCAAGCCAATCTCAACTTGGGCATCCTCAATCTGAATTTGGACATGCGGTGGAATATAAAGCGAGCCAAACTTGGCGGCCTGTACTTCCAGAATAGCAAGGCGGCGTTGGTGGTATTCGAGTTGTTTTTCGGGGCCATCGCTCATTGTGTTACTCTGGAGCGACTAATAATAGTATCAATAGTGTAAGGGTTCACTACCATTGTCACCTTGAGCTTGCGAAGAGTCTTGCTAATAATGAATAGACTCTTCACTCCGTTCAGAGTGACAATCCCCTTAAACGATTACCCAATAGTTTAAGAGTTGGGTCGGGTTTTGGCTATTATAACCCAGATTTCAATATTTTTGCTGACGGCTAATAGCTGATAGCTTTACCAACAACCAACAACTATAAAAAGAAAAGACCCTCATCCCGTTTCGATGAAGGTCGTTCGTTTCGCAACAGCATAAAAACTGAAAAGAGAGTGGTCAACTACCTAAATGCCTAAAGAGGCGGAGAGGGAGGGATTCGAACCCTCGAAGGAGGTTTAGTCCTTAACCGCTTAGCAGGCGGCCCCGTTCGACCACTCTGGCACCTCCCCACGTATTAAAATCAGGTTTGCTCCCACGCGGATAAAGGCGGAGAGGGAGGGATTCGAACCCCCGGAGACTTGCGCCTCAACTGTTTTCAAGACAGCCGCCATAAACCGCTCGGCCACCTCTCCCCGACTTTACGCCAGGAATCACAGGAGACTTTTACCCCCGCAACACCTGATTCTCAGGCAAGTAATATTATAACGGCAAAGTAGTGAGCTTGTCAAACCTGCTTTTTGGGTATAACTAGATTTATCTGTTATAATTTTCCAGCCTGGAGTGGAAATGCTTACAGGTTTTTTATAAAAATTACTTTAAAAAGAGATGGATTGATATATTGAAAGGCAAAACGAACAAACCATTTATCTGGCAACTTCTATTATTAATTCTCTTGCAGATACTTTTCTCTAGTTGTGTCAGCAACCAAATCCCTGCCATCACAATAGCCCCAACCACCCCAATTATTCCCACCACCTCAATTACTACTCCTATCACAACCACTACTGCTGCCTCTACCCCCAGCCCAGAACCAAGCCACATAGTGGTAATTGACCCTGGACATGGCGGGGATGATTGGGGCACTTTTCATACTAACAGTGCCGGAAAACTGGATTTGTTGGAAAAAGATGTTACCCTTGAACTTGGGTTGCAAATCGCCAACCTGCTTCGGGCTAAAGGATTTACAGTAATTTTAACTCGAATAGGGGATATCTCGCCTAACAGCCCACCACGCGATTTGACTGGCGACGACGTTATTGATGAAAACGATGACCTGCAAGCCCGCATAAATCTGGCAAACCAGAGCCAGGGCGAGTTATTTTTATCAATTCATATTAATAGTAGCGACCTGGGTAACGAGGTGGGTGGAGGGGAAACCTGGTAGTGTGGAGACCGCCCTTTTGCCAAACAAAACCAGCTTTTTGCCGAGTCTATCCAAAAAGAAACAATAGCCAGTCTGCAAAGTGTTGGTTATACCGCCCAAAACCGCCGGGTGGATGACGATTTGAACCTGGAAAATAACGGTGAGCATATTTTTGTACTTGGCCCGCCAAATCAAGACCGCAAAACCGCTACCAATATGCCTGGTGCACTGACCGAAGCTTTATTTATTACCAACGACACCGAAGCCGCCCTTTTAGAGGATAATAAAGTAATAACTGCCTTAGCCAGAGGTTATGCCGAGGCTATTGAGGGATATTTCAATTGAAGTTGTGGCAAAACTAGCCAGGAAAATAGTACCTTTGGCGTATATAGATTGGTCATAGCCACTATTTTACTTTGCGTAGACTTGACAATTACTACTTTCATGCTATAATACTTCTGAGGCATTGTTACGCTTTGCACAATCAAAGGTAAAGATGCTTCATAACGTCTTATAGAGTAAGAGTTAGTTTGAAAGGATATCTTAGCAAGATTTTATTTTCAGCATGAATGGCTCAAACCATTTCCTTCCCAGGAAAGTTTCAAGCTGGCTCTTACATAGGGAAAGGAAGTTGTATGATTGCGGAAAAAGAACTCGAAACCACCCAGACTAAAGAACGTTTAGCGGAAGAAATCCGTCAGGCGTTAATCGCAGAGATGCGAAAGGCCATTGCCGAACAAAAATGGGAACGGTTATCAAGTGTCATCACCCTCATGCGAAGTAGCTTTTAGGCTGATGAGCCAGGATTACATCGAAGTATAATGGCTAAAGGAATAGCCAAAATTTAATAGATAAAGTGGAGGGGGCAGACAACAGGGTCTGCCCTTTTCAGTGGGGAAAATGCAATTACTTGTTAACTTCTGCGCCCGCCATTGCCCCGGTCATAATCGCCACCGCATCGGACATACTGAAGTTGTGGGGCTCAATTACCGCTACCCGTCGCCCCAAACGCTGAATATGTACCCGGTCGGCTACCTCGAAAACGTGGGGCATGTTGTGACTGATAAGAATTACGGGTAAACCTTTTTCCTTTACCCGCCGAATCAGGTCTAGCACCATTCCCGACTCTTTTACCCCTAACGCGGCGGTAGGCTCATCCATAATTACCACATGTCGGGCGAAGGCTGCACTTCGGGCGACGGCGACCCCCTGACGTTGACCGCCCGATAAGGTTTCCACCGCCTGTCGCATCGAGCGAATGCCAATTTTCAAATCTTGCATATGGGTACTTGCTTCGTCCAACATCCGCTTTTTATCCAACATCCGAAACACCGAACCTAAAACCCCCGGACGACGAACCTCCCGACCAAGAAAGAGGTTATCGGCAATATCCAGAGCGGGCGCAACCGCTAAATCCTGGTAAACCGTCTCAATTCCCTGTTTTCGGGCATCCAGTGGGCTGCGGAAATGCACTTCCTTACCATCAAGAAAAATCTGACCTTCATCTGGTATCACTGCACCCGACAAGGCTTTGATGAGTGAGGATTTACCAGCACCGTTATCGCCGATTACCGCCATAATCTCGCCGGGTAGTAGTTCAAAATCACAACCGTCCAAGGCCGTTACATGACCGTAGCGTTTGACCAAACCCTTGGCCTGAAAAACTGGAACTTTATTTGTCTCAATCATTTGTTCCTCCTGCGGGCAAGTTGGTCAACCGACACTGCCAGAATAACCAGAATACCAGTGATCAAAACCTGATAAATCGCGGGCACTCCCATAAGTTGGAGACCATTGCGGAAAATACCCACAATAAGAGCCCCCACCAGCGTACCTAGTACGCTACCCCGACCCCCGAACAAACTGGTGCCACCTAGCACAACGGCGGTAATACTATCAAGATTATCGGTTTGTCCCGCCTGGGGGTCACCAACCTCGGTACGAGCTATCAACAGCATCCCCGCAAGACCGTAAACCACTCCAGCAACGGTATAAACAGTAACCAATAAGCGACGGGTGTTAATACCTGTCAGGCGAGCTGCCTCTGGGTTGTTACCAGTGGCGTAAACATGTCGCCCGGCGGCGGTCTGGCGCAGAACGAACCAGGCTATAAAGAACAGAATTATCATCAAGATCGAGCCGTAAGTGATACCAGTTTCACCAATTTTGAAAGTATTTCCAAAAAAGGTTAGTTCACTTGGCAGGTTTGCCACCGTTTTTTCGCCCGAATAGATGTGGGTGAGGGCGAAGGCGATGTTTAGAGTACCCAACGTCACGATAAAGGGCGGAAGTTGGAGGCGGGTAATCAAAGTACCATTAAGGAAACCGAAAAGTCCGCAAACCGCCAGCCCTGCAATAATCGCGAGAAAGGGATTAATCCCGTAATCTGTCGCAAAACGGGTCATTATAATAGTGCCAAAAGCCATCACCGCCCCATTAGACAGGTCAATTCCGGCGGTGAGGATTACGAGAGTCTGCCCAATCGCTAGAGTTCCCACGACCATCACCTGCTGCACCACCAGCGAGAGATTTGTACCAGTCAGGAAGCGCGGATTCTGGGTGGCAAAAAAGATACTGGCGACAATAAGGGCAAGCAGTGGGCCAAAAATAGATATATTAAAGGAACTAGCAAACTTTTCTCGAAGGCGAGTCGCCACATTGGTCTGGCCGCCTTCTTTCGGGTTAGTGGCTAAATTGCTCATCGTTGAACCTCTTTGCTATTGGGTAGGATGGCCTGAACTCGTGGTCAGGCTTACCCTCATTCTTTTACTATCGGAGGTGTGGTTTTGAATAATCGAAACAGTTTTCCAAAGCAGGGCGACCACTGTGCCCTGAGTATAGGGCACAGTGGTCGCCCGTGCAGGATTTACCCCTTCGTTGCTAAGGGGATAGTTTATCCTAGCCCCAGCAATTGTCCTTGCCAAACTGGGTATCTTTGGATTCAACCCCGGTTGCCGCTTTGCCAGTAATAAGGGTTACGCCTGTATCGGTGTAGCCGGAAACCTTCTTGCCAGTTTTGGCAAAGTCGGAGATTGCGTCTACCCCTAGTACCGCCATTTTCAGGGGATATTGCTGCGAAGTAGCAGTAATTTTACCATCAATGACACCCTGTACACCAGCACAACCGCCGTCAACCGAAACAATTGTTACATCCTTCTCTTTACCAACGGCTTTCAGGGCAGTATAAGCTCCAAAAGCGGCGGGCTCGTTGATGGTGTAAACCAGGTTGATGCTGGGGTCTTTCTGGAGACAGGTTTCCATTGCGGTCTGGCCCTTAGCCTGGTCGCCAGAAGTGAACTGAGAACATACGATTGAGGCATCCCCTTCTTTAATCCCAAAGCCCTGAAGAAAACCATTGTGGCGAAGGTCGCCGACGGTGATACCAGGGTTAAGGTCCATCATAGCAATCTTGGCGGGTTTAGTGCCGAAAGTTGCTTTAGCATACTGACCGATTAGAACTCCAGCCTTCAGGTTGTCGGTTGCAAACAAGGCATCGGCGGCATCCTGCGGGTCGAGCGGGGTGTCCAGCGTAATAACCATCACTCCGGCGGCCCGCGCTTTGGCGACGGTTGGGATAATGGCCTTAGTATCGCTGGGTACGAGCAGAATACCCTTTGCGCCCGCCGTAATCATGTTCTCAATCGCCGTAACCTGACCCGCGTTGTCACCATCAAATTTTCCGGCGGCAGTTAAGAGTTTGACCCCCTTGGCATCAGCTTCTTTCTGGGCTCCTTCGCGCATCTTTACGAAGAAGGGGTTGGTCTCAGTCTTGGTAATTAGCCCAACGATGGGCTGTGCGCCCGACGCAGCAGCGGTGGTGGCAGCCCCGGCGACAGTAGCCTTAGCCCCCGCTGTAGTAGCGGCAGGGGCGGTAGTCGCCGTGGGGTCGCCGCAAGCGGCTAGAACTAGCTGGCAGCAAATAGCCAGAAATAACAAGGTCGGGCCACCTTGCCTAAACAGGCGCAAACTCTGACGGCCCTTCCCGCGATTGGGGGCGGAAAATAATCCTAACTTCATCGTTAAATCCTCCTCTTGATTTAATTTTGGACAACAAACGGTGTGAAGATGTCCGATATCTCAGGACATTAAGTAGGGTCTTATTTCTTTAACTAATTCACCTTGACCACAACTTCGCGAAGAGAAATCAACCACAAGGGTAGTAGTACGTTGGTTCGGTAGGTAGCTGGTTTAACAAGAGTTGAGACATTGTTATAATGAATGTAGTTAGTATATGCTACTAACCTGGTAATATCAATATCGCGAGTTGTAAATGCCATGTGAATGTTATCGGTAACATAAGAATAACACACGATTTTCACTCTGTCAAGAGTTAATTTGGGCTTGATTTTTTAGAAAAGCTTGGTACACTTAACTTACAAATGTTACGCCTATCATTGAAACCACCTATTAACAGGATAAGAAAATTTTATGACCGTTACAATTCGTGAGGTAGCCGAGCGAGCGGGCGTTTCCACTATGACGGTTTCGCGAGTACTTAACGAAAGTCACCGGGTGCAGCCCGAAACCAGACAAAAGGTTGAACGGGTTATTTCAGAGTTAGGATATGTGCCGAATAGTCTGGCGCGGGGTTTATCCAGCCAGAAAACCGGGGTAATAGCCCTGATTGTCGCGGATGTTGCCAACCCGTTTTTCACCAAATTAGTGCGAGGTGCTGAGAATGTAGCCTGGCGCAATGGCTATCGGGCTATTTTGTGTAATACTGAAAATGATATAAATCGGGAAAAAGCTTATCTTGATGCGATGTTAGCCCAACGGGTCGAGGGGCTAATAATTGCGCCAGCCTCCGACCAGTCACGTCGCCAACTAAGCGTAGTGGAACATAATAAAGTGCCGTTTGTGCTGGTTGACCGCACGGTAGAAGGGCTGGAATATGATTTAGTGGAAGGCGATAACCTTGCCGGGGCGCGGCGGTTGGTGGAGCATCTAATTAGCTTGGGGCATCGGCGGATTGCCATGTTTAGTGGCCCATTAGACATTTCTACCTCGCGTGACCGCTTAAAGGGCTATCGGCAGGCGTTGGAAGGGGCTAATATCCTCTACGAATCGGAATTGGTAATTCAAACCAATGTTGACCAAAAGGGGGGCTATCAGGCGGCCAAGCAACTTTTACAATTTGAAAATCGCCCTTCCGCCGTTTTTGCCATCAATGGTCTGGCGGCGGTAGGGGCGGTGCAAGCGGTGCGGGAGAGTGGTTTGGAAATTCCGTCGGACTTGGCCCTGGTCTGTTTTGATGATATTGAATTTGCCTCAATCCTCTGCCCCTTCCTGACGGTGATGGCCCAGCCCGCCGAGTCTTTTGGCACGATTGCCCTGCAACTTTTGCTAGACCGTATTTCGGGACGCGCTGTGGAACGCCGATATGTAACCCTTTCCGCCGAACTAATTATCCGTGAGTCTTGTGGCGCAAAACTGGGAAGGCGACAAGTGTAAGCAGAAACCTTCCCAATCGAATTTACTCATAATTTTGGATTTATTACTATTATTTTGGAGTCTTGGTGTTCAATTCTCAAATTCGGGCTACAGCACAGTTGGGGTGAGCCTCATTCTTTCGGGCTTTTGCCAGATTTGAAGTTCCCTAAGAGCCTGTCTAAAAATGAGGGATGGGTATTTACAAAAACGCTAAACTGGGAGGCATGAATACACGAAAAGCCTATGACAGCGACTTAAATGATAGGGAGTGGGATTTAATCGAACCACTCATT
>Ga0209724_1002562_pt1 | contig 15423 bp, 13 predicted proteins | sample grotaG_FD_184143 | JGI IMG/M metagenome (GOLD analysis project Ga0209724, IMG submission 184143) | Glacier valley bacterial and archeal communities from Borup Fiord, Nunavut, Canada, to study Microbial Dark Matter (Phase II) -... | ecosystem: Environmental > Aquatic > Freshwater > Ice > Glacier ...
CGGCGTGGGCGTGCCCACCACCACGCTGCCGCCGCTTGACGAAGCCAGCACGCCCTATCTCGAAACGCTGTCACGGGTGGACGAGCAGTTGGAGTTTGTGCTGGCCCGCAACACGGTTACGCTGGGGCGGGCCACCGATAACGATGTGGTGATTGACGACCGCTTTATGGGCTGGCAAACCGTGTCGCCGCACCATGCCCGGCTGACGCGCCAGGGCGACGGCTTTGTGATCGCCGACTTGCAATCCGACAACGGCACTTTCGTCAACAGCGCCCGCACCGGCCAGAACGTGCTGGAAGACGGCATGACCGTGGCATTGGGCAAAGTCGAGTTTGTCTACCGCGTGCCGCCAGCGTAGGCCGAGGAACGCCGATGCACCACCTATCTGACGGGGCGCTGCCCCGCCTGCCGGAGACCCCGGCATGATCGCCGCCGATAGCGCGCCCGACCGCGCACCGGTTACGCCTGACCCAGCAGCAGACGCTGCGCCCGCTCTGTCGGACCCGATAGCGGCCGCTGCGCCCGACCGAGTGGACCCATCCGCGCCGCCTGATGGGGCGGAGCCGGCACGGGTCGCCGCATCCCCCAGCGGCAACGGCGCGGAGCCGGATGACTCGCCACACGGCACGCTGCCGTTGCCGCTGGCCCCGGAACCGGTGCCGGAGGGTATGACGGCGGCTACGGCTCCGACCGAGATCGTGCCTTACGATGTGGCGATCCTGCGGCCCTTGCCGGAGGGAGCCATTCTTGACGGGCGCTATGCGGTGCGGGTGGTAGTCCAGAGCGGTCCGACCGTCAACCTCTACCGGGCACACGCACGGGCGGGGCAACGCTGCGCCCAGTGCGGCGCATTAGCCGCCGCCGAGGCCATCTTCTGCGCCCGCTGCGGCCAAGCGCTGACCGGGCAGGAGCCGTTGCCGGCCTACCTGATCACCGAAGCCAGCGAACCCGAAGCGTTGCGCCGCGCCGCGACGGTGGTGGAACGCGGCCTCAACCATCCGCACCTGATGGCGTTGATGGACCTGTTTACCTACAGCCCCTATGGCCCCCCGCGCCACTATGCCGTGGCCGAAGCGCGCCAGGGCGTGCCGCTGGAGAGGCTGGCGCTGCCGCAACCGGCGGCGATGGTGCTGGAATGGGGCGTGCAGTTGAGCGACGCGCTGCGTTATCTGCATAGCCAGGGAATGCTTAGTCCAGGGTTCAGCCCCACGAACGTGCTGATCAAAGAGGACGAGGCGGTGTTGGCGAACTTGCAAGAGGCCCGCCCCGCGCCGCCGGAGCCGCCGGAGCGTGCCCACGAGATGGCCGAAGATGTCGCTGGGCTGGCCGGCACGCTCTATGAGACGCTGACCGGGCGCTACGCGGGCACTGCGGGCGCAGGGGCGCTGCTGCCCAACGACTTGCCGCCGGAAGCGGAGGCGGCCTTCAGCCGCGCCCTGCGCCCCGCAGCGGGCAGCACGCCGATCACTGCCGAAGAATGGCACCGCCTGCTCACAGCGGCGCGGGATGCCCTGTACGCGGCCACCGCCAACATTCGCGTTCGCTCCGGGCGCATCTCCGATGTCGGCCGCCACCGCGAGCTGAACGAAGATAGCCTGTCCGCCATCGAATGCCAAGTGGTGCAAGAATCGGTGAGCGCGGGCATCGGCGTGTATGCCGTGGCCGACGGCATGGGCGGTCACGCAGGGGGCGAGGTCGCCAGCGCGCTGGCGATTGCCACCGTCACCGAGGGGCTGCTACAGCACTTTATCATGCCGCAGTTCAGCGCCGACAGCGCCGAACCCACGCCGGAAGAGATCACCGCTTGGCTGACCGCCGCAGTGCAAGCGGCCAACGAGCGGATTCACAGCGAACGCGGTAGCCGCGGCAACGATATGGGCACCACGCTGGTGGTGGCGCTGATCACCGGGCAACGGGCGTATATCGCCAACGTGGGCGACAGCCGCGCCTACCTGCTGACCCCCACTCCAGGCGGCGAGGCGGCGCTCAAACAGGTCACGGTCGATCACTCCCTGGTGCAACGGCTGGTTTCGATGGGCCAGATCACGCCGGAAGAGGCCAAATATCATCCCTACCGCAATATGATCTATAAGTCGCTGGGTGAACGCCCGCAGGCGGAAATTGATACTTTTGTCGAACGGCTCACTCCCGGCACGCGCCTACTGCTCTGCTCCGACGGCCTCAGCGGCATGGTGCCTGATCCCGCGTTGCGGGCGGCATTGGCCGGCGAAAACGATCCCCAGGTCGCGTGCGGGCGCATGGTGGCCGAAGCGAACGCCGCCGGCGGGCTAGACAATATTACCGCCGTTGCCGTCTATATTGAGGCCGGTTAGGGCCAGTCTGGGCGATTTCGCGGTCAATCCGCCTGCCCCTCATAACAAAGCTACAGGCACACCGTTTGTAAACACACCAACGTGCCTGTAGGCACGCGGCACCCGGTCAAGCCGGGTGCGATCACGCACCGGGGCGCGGCAACGGAGCCGCAGAAAGGGCCGCTATGGATCAGAAAGCGGAAGAACGACGGGGCGATCCCGACATGGGCAGCACCTCTGTCACGGATCAGGCTCCCACGGCTACCGTGATCTTGACGCTGGGCGGCACCGATGCCGGTCCGCCGCCTGATCATAACCCCGCGCTGGGCACGCCGCACAGTGCTGCGCCTATCGTGCCGCCGCCGGTCATCCGCAGCCTGGGTGACGCACGTCCGGGCGAAGCGAATCCGGCCGCCACGCTAACCACAGCGACCGGTGAGCCGCTAGCCGGTCAGACCGCTGAGTTTTTGGCGGCGCGTGAAGACTCCGAAGAGACCCGCAACATAAACCGGCGCGAGGCGCAATCCACCCATACCAGCGACGCTGACCTCAGCCCCTATGGCGATAGCGGCAGCGGCGAAAACGTGGCCGTGAGCCGCCCGGCGCAACAGGATCAACAGATGGCGCGCCTGGGGGCGAACGATATGAACCGGGGACTGGAAGCGCCCCACAGTTATGCGTCCACCGGCAGCAGTGGCAACACTTTCGATGCGACCAATGCGCGGGTAGAGGCCAGAACCGAGGCCAACGCCAAAATCATTCAGCGCGCTGAGAGTCTGTCTGGTCTGGATAGCGGACGGGTGGATTATGAGCGAGCAGAGTTCGCGGTGCCGGTGATGAACGAAGTGCGCGACGAAGTGGCGACCACCGGCACGCACATGATAGGCATCGGCCAAGCGCCGGGCCGCGCCGCCACGGTCACGGCGACGTTCCCCGATGCGGCACGAGCCAACCGCGCTGTGCAGGGCTTACGCGGCATTGGTATCGCCGCCGACGACATTACCGTGATCGCCCGCGACCCGGTAGGCTCCGCAAGCGCGATGCCCGACACAGCGACGGGGCCGATCAGCGCGGTCGTCAGCGCCCAGGTGGGGGCAATGCCGGCGGGCGGGGGTAGCGTGCGCCGGTCGGATACGGCGTTACCCAACGACGAGGATCTGCCCAGCACCGTGGATACCATGACTGACGAGACACCGGCGGGAGCCGATCCCAGCGCCCATCCCGCTGTCACCGATAGCGACCGGGGCGGTCTGGCCCGTGATGAGGGCTTGATCACGCGCATTGATGCGCCCGCCGACCCGCAGATTTACAGCGACTTTGTTGATTCCGATGCGGATCACCGCACAACCCCCGGCGAAGGAGCGGCGCAAACCGGCGGGGCTGTAGCGACCGCCGGCGCAGCAAGCAGCGCGGCCCTAGCGACTCCGGCCGGCAGCAGCGAGGTATTCGTGTCTGTCCATACCGATAGGCTCACGCATGGAGCCGTGCGCCGGGTGTTGGCCGATAACGGCGCGACCGCAGTCCATTAACCCTAGTGACGGGCCACTCTCAATCGGGAGGGTTGGTCAAGGCGATCATTCCCACTTTAAGGAGGCAACTTTTATGGCAGCAACGGAAGCCTATTGCGTGAAGTGTCGCAAAACCGTGGAAATCAAAGACGCACAAGAGACCACGATGAAGAACGGTCGCCCGGCGACCAAAGGGGTGTGCCCCACCTGCGGCACCGGCGTGTTCCGCATCGGCGGCGGCAGCGCGGCGAAAGCCGAAGCCTCTGCCGCCGGCAGCAGCAATGCCGCCGGTAGCAGTGCTGCCCCCGCCGCCGGTGCCGGCAAAAGCAAAGGCAAGAGCAAAGCCGGCAGCACGAGCAGCTAGTCGTCGGTCGCCAGTCGCCGGTCGCCGGTCAGCGGTGAGTCAGCGGTCTGGCTGGTGATCGGACGGGCCTAGCAGAGGGTTGAATAAGCAACAACAGACCGCCCCAGTGTGAGGCGGTCTGTTTGTGTGCGACACGCTGACAACGGATGACCAGTGGCTGACGAGCGCCGGCTAGCGGCTCCACGAGAGGCGCGCAACCGCGTCCACACCGTCCCGCACGTTCGTGACCTGCTGGGGCGCGTCGAGGCGATAGGGGTTGCCGTCGGCATGAACGGCGGCAACAAAGACCTGGAACCGCTCGTCTTTTTCGGCCAGAAACGCGATCTGGCTGCCGTCGGGCGAGAAGACCGGGGCGCGGGCGCGGCCCAGATGTGTCAGTTGCACAGCAGGAGCCGCACGATCCGCCGGCACCGCCCAGAGGTCAGTGCTGCGCCCGCTGCGCCCGGCATACACCACCCAGCCGCCCGGCGCAGGAGCTGCGTCATACGCGCCGTCGGCGGGAGCCGCCACTTCGCTCCACGCGCCACTGCTGCGGTCCAGCCGCCATACTTCGGCCTTACCGCTGCCAAAGCTCGTGCCCAGCACGGTTCCATCGGCGGCCACGCGCGGATCTTCAAGCGGCGGCGCGGGCGGGGTCGTCTGCAAGCGACGCGCTGCACTACCGTCGGCTCCCACGGTCCACAAGACGGGTGCATCGGTGCCGCTATCGGAGGCATAGAACAGCGCCGCCCCGTCCGGGGTCCAGGCCGGGTCCAACGCCCACACCGCCCGGTCCGTAGAGGCTTTGCTGCCGGTCTCGCCCGGCGGACGGTTATTGGTCAGAAACTGCGGCTCCCCACCCGTGACCGGGCTAACCACCAAGTCGGAGAAGCTATAGTCGTAGCGCACATGAGCCAAGCGCGTGCCGTCGGGCGACAGCGCCGGCGCGCCGTCATGCCCGCCCTGTGTCACCTGCCGCCCGGCCCCGCCCTGCCAGATCCAAAGGTTGCCCGCCACCGCATAGGCCAGCCGCCCACTTAACGTGGGCGCAGGCAGGGGGGCCAGCCGGGCCGTCTGTGCCGTCCAGCCGGCCAGCACCAGCGCGCCCAGCAACCCCGCCAGCCAATAGGCACGGCGAGAAATAGGGCTTATTCCGTTAGTACCTATTATCTTCATGATTATGTAAACGAAAAACACCCTAATGTGTGCTGCACAATAGTCCAAGTAGCAGCTGTTGGAACAGTCAAATAGTTGCGTTTATTTCGATTAACAATTATAATCAAGCTGTGGAGGCAGCTACTCCTGATAGACTTAATAGCCGCTATCGGAAAGCTGCATTAGCTCTTAATAGAGTAGGAGACACGGCGAAATGACCTTTCAACTAAGGACGGCGGGTGCGCGCCGGCAGCCCATTACTGCGGACGAGACAGAAAAAACAGCTCTGCGTTCGTTGGTGCAAGCATTGGAAACTACGCAGCCGCAACAACAATATATCCTGCAAGCGGGGAATACGCAAGGCGAGCAGATCGAATTACCCCCGTCAGTGCGGCAGGGCTTGCTACAGCTAGTACGCTACCTAGCTGAAGGTCACGGGGTCGAGATCATACCGACCGACAAGGAGCTAACCACCCAGCAAGCAGCAGATCTGCTCAACATCTCACGACCCTATCTAGTGAAATTACTGGAAGCGGGCCACATACCGTTCAGCAAAGTAGGGGCCCATCGGCGGGTGCGCCTAGCGGATGTGTCAGCCTACAAGCAGCAGCGGGACACGACGCGCCGCCAGTCATTACAGACTTTAACGGAGTTGAGCCAAGAGTTAGGCTTGTATGACGAATAGCAATAACTCACCCCGCCTGCCGCGCCGCCAACAAACGTTCGTAGAGACGGTAGGCCAGGGGACGGTAGACGAAATCCCATGCGCCGGGGTAGGTCACTTCGCGGCCGCCAAAGCCCTGCTTGAAGCGGTAGACCCCCCACAGCCCCTGGCGCACATTGGGGTTGTCGCCGGCCGCCGGTGCCTCGGCGGTGGGGTCGTCGGGGATGCCCCAGAAGTCGTAGCGCCGGCAACCCTGCGTGCGGGCCCAGCGCATCGCCTCCCATTGCAGCAGATAGGTCGGCATATGTTCGCGGCCTGCGTCGCTGCTGGCCCCATACATATAGATCGCCTCGGCCCCGAAGGCGAAGGCCATCAGTCCGGCCAGCGGCTGCGGGTGGTCGGGATGCTGGGCCAGCAGCAGCGTTGCCAGGGGGCCGCCCCCACCCCCCGACCCCCTCCCCTGAAGGGAGAGGGGGAGATGCGGTGCCACCTCGTCTCCCGGCCCCCTCCCCTGAAGGGAGAGGGGGAGATGCGGTGCCACCTCGTCTCCCGGCCCCCTCCCCTGAAGGGGGAGAGGGAGACTTGGGCCGAATTGGGCTAGGGCGGACTGGTAATAGTCGAGGCTGTGGACGGCGAACTCGTCGCGCGTGCCGGTCACGGTCATCAGGTCGTAGAAGGCTTGCAGGTCGGCGGGCGTGGTGGCGGGGCGCACCGTCACGCCGCGCCGCCCGGCTAGGCGGATGTTGTAGCGCGTCTTAGGCTTCATCGCGGCCAGCAGCACATCTTCGGGCGCGGCGGGCTGCAAGTCGAGCAGGATGGTGCGGACGGGTTGTACACGGCGGGCGGGGCGAAAACCGGCAGCGGCCAACATCCGGGCCAAGCGTGGATCGGCTTCGCAGTTCGGTTCGATTTTGAGCAGGATCGCGCCACGCCGCCGACAGAGGTTGTGCAGCCCGGCCAGCAGGGCCACCGCCGGCGGCTGTGCTTCGTCAAAGGCCATGACCGGGCCGCGGGGCACATAGGCGACCGCGACGGGCACACCACGCGCCGGGCGGCGGAACAGCACGCCCGCTGTGGCCTGGAGCGCGCCGTCACGGTCGTGGACCGCCAACCGCGCCGGATTCCAGCCCTGAGCGTGTTTGAACGCGCCCCAGCCCCACGATTGCAGCAGATGGCCGCCGGGCTGCGCCGCCACAAAGTGGTCCCAGGCTGCCGCGTCAGCGGGTGGCAACAGGCCGACGCGCCAGGACGCAGGGGTGCGAGAGGGTTTGGTCATAGCGGGATACTATAGCGCACTGGGCGCAGGGCTGTCAAGCCGCCAGCAGCGTTCGGCGTAAGCGGCGCGGCCTTCCCCGGCGACCACGGCGGCATAGGCGCGCACAGCGGCAGGCATCGTGTCCACGGGGTCAAACAGGCCACTCAGTTGCGAGGGGTAGGCGGCAATCGCGGCGATCTTGACCTCCAGCGTTGCGGCGATGTCATATACCACCGGCAGGGCCGGCTGCCCATCGGCGGCTAGGCGCAGTTCGGCAAACCGTTGGGCGTGCGCGGCGGGTTTGGCGGCATAAGGATAGTCCTCATAGTGCTGCACCGACCAACCCGCTGCGGCCAATCGGCGCGCCGCCTGAAACACGATCTGGTGGTCCACATGCCGGCCCAGGCCCAACGGCGCGTAGATCAGCAGGTCTGCCTTGTCCCTAGCGGCCAAAATCACCGTCAGGTCGTCCGCTAGGCGGGCGGGCAGATCGGTTTCGGCGGCGTGCAATGGGCCGAATAGGTGGCGGTCGCTGGGATAGCGGTCGGCGCGATAGATCGCATCGGGATAGTCAAGCAGGGTCAGGTCGAGACCCAGGCGCGCCATTGCCGCCGCCTCCTCGCTGCGCCGCACGCGGTTCGCCGCCGCCGCATCGGGGTCGCCCCAACGTTGGTGTTGGCCCTGCACATAGGCACTGAGCGGGGTGCCGGGCGGCACGGGCGCGGCAAACACGGTGATGCAGCCCCCGTGCCCGCCCGCCGCCGTATGCTGCGCCGCTAGGCCGCCACACGACAGCGCGATGTCATCGAAATGGGGCGACAGGTAGACATGATACATGGGTTTACGGCTCCTCCTGGCGCGTCATGAGCGGGGTAGCAAGGGTCAGGTCGCCGGGGGGCGTGGCGGCGCAGGTGAAGGGTACCGGCACCAACGCGCCGTTCTGCGCCCGATACGCGCTGAGGGCAAGACGGTAGTGCCCCGGCGCAGCGGTCGGCGGCACGGCCAGGGCGAGATCATCCCGCAGCGCGGTGCCCGCCGTCCAGCCGGGCCAGGGCTGCCCCGCTGCTGCGCCCGGCGGCAGATCCGCTTGCCAGGCCACACCGCCCGCCGCGTCCAGCAGGCGCAGGCTGAACTTGAGGTCGGGCTGCGGGGCCGGGCCGGTGGGCGGCGCGGTCCAATAGAGGCTGATCGGTTGGCTGTCGCCGGGCGCGAGACGGCTGCCGTCGCCGGGTAGCCAGATCCCCGCCAAGCGCGGACCACCGGCCAGGCCGCAATCGCGCGCCTGGGGCGGTTGCGCCGGCGGCGGGCGCGGCACCCACAGGAAGCGCACATCGCGATATTTGGGCCGGTACTCCGCTTGCAAGGCAGCCAGCGCCGCCGGCGACCAGCGCGGCGTAAAGGTCTCCTCGGCAATGTCGTGTTCCAAGATCACCATGTCGAAGCGGTGCCGCCGGATGTCGGCCAACAAGGCGCTTTCGTCCCAGCGCCCGGCGGCAGCCTGGATCGTCATCTGGGCCGGATCGTCGTAGGGCAACTGCTTGCCCGCCGCCAACGCCAGCCGACCGTCTTCGGTCAGCACGGGGCGGCCGGAACTGGCCGCCACTTGGCCCGCTAGCACCGCCATGCGCGCGGCCTTCTCGTCCAACGGCTGGCCCAGCGGCGAATACCAGGTTTTGAGTGGCGCAAACAGGCCGCTTTGCAACAGCAGCAGCCCGACCGCCCCCGCCAGCGCCGGTCCGGCCCAGCGCCGCGTCGGGGTCCACTCGGCCAAGCGGCCCAGGCCCACGCCCAGCAACAGGCAGGCCGCCAACAGCCCCGGCAACAGGTGATTGTAATTGGCGTGCGGCGAAAGGTTGGTCCACACCGTCAGCGGCAGCGTGACCAGCGCGTAGCACACCGACAGCGGCGGCATCCGACGCAGCCGCGCCGCCCCCGCGAGACCCCCACCCGCCACCAGCCCGGCCAGCGCCAGCAGCGGCCATGCCTCCGCGACCAATGCGGCGGCATTCTTGCCCAACCGCGCCGGGGTCAACGGCTCCACCCCGGCCAGCAGCAGGTGGGTCAGCAGTTGCCCGCCCAGCACTCCGTTCAGCAGCAACAACGGCCCGACCAGCACCAGCCCGGCCACCGCGCACCAGCGCCACCCCGCCCGCCCACGCCCCAGGCTGACGATGCCGCCCGCGAGCAACGGAGCCAACGCTGTCTGCTTGGTCCACACCGCCAGCACCAGTGGCACGATAGCAACCCAGGCCCAGGCAGGTGCGCCGCCGCCCCCACCCCCTACCCCTCCCCTAAAGGGGGAGGGGAGATCGCTCCTGACTCCCCCTCCCCCTTTAGGGGAGGGGGTTGGGGGGTGGGGGCGGCGGAGATCGCTCGTGGCTCCCCCTCTCCTTTCAGGGGCGGGGGTCGGGGGGTGGGGGCGGCGCGGGCGCCACGCCCAGGCCAGCAGCGCGCCCCCCAACGCGCCGAAGCCGAGCGCCAAGCTGTCTTGCTTATAGAACGTGGCCCAGACGATGATCGGGCCGAGCGCCAACCAGCACGCCGCCGCCACTAGCCCAGCCAACAGGCCGGCCCACCGCGTGCGCGTCTCCGCCACGGTCCAGGCGACCAGCGCGGCGGCGACCAGCAGCGTCCCCGCCAGTTCGAGCGCCCGCCCGCTCCACAGATTCACGCCCCACCCGCGCAAGGCCAGCGCGTTCAAGCCATAGAACAGCGGCGGGTAGAGCGACGACGCAAAGTGGTCGGGAGTCAGTGGCGGGTAGGGCGACCGGCCGTGCGCCAGCAGCCACGAGGCGTGCAGGATGATCCCTTCATCGAAATCAAGCTGCCAGGGGAACGCCAGCACTGCCGCGCTATGCGTGGCGAACAGGATCAGCCGCCCGGCCAAGAACGGCAGGGGCAGCAACAGGCCGACCAGGGGCAGCCACACGGCGAGACGCACACGCATGGCCCGATTATACCCGATCAGGGCTGATGCGTTCTCGGATTCATGCGCCGGATGGAGCAGATCCCGGACTGTGGGAGCGGCCTCCTGGCCGCGATTAGCCGGCCTTACCTAGCCCAGCGGGGTGGCGGGAGGGTGATCGGGGCGTAGCAGCGCAATCGCGGCCAGGAGGCCGCTCCCACAGTCCGGGGTCGCTCCCACAGTCCGGGGTCGCTCTCTCAGCAGACCCGCAGCCGCGAGAATACATGGCCCGATTGTACCCCTTTGCGTAACGGTTCCGTCGGGGTTGCGGGGGCCGGGCGGCGCAAGCCACGTCTACCGCTACGCTGCCTGCCTCAGCCGAATGACCGGTACAACGAACCCACAAAATCTCCGTGGCTCCGTGGTGTCGTCGCGATCTCCGCAGCACAGACTGAGCACTTACCCCGATGCCGCGCATTGCAGCCCAGCCGGGCGTAGCGTATAATTGGTCGAATTATGGATACACCCCACCGTTTGGCCGCGCCTGCGCCCGCGCCGGCTTGGCTCCGCCTCTTGCGTATACTGGGACCGGGCGTGCTATTCGCCGTCCTCACGGTGGGCATGACGTGGCCGCTCATCACAGACCCGGCGCACAGCATCATCAGCGGCCTCACGGCCGATGCCGATGTCAGCCGTTGGGATCTCTGGTGGCTCAAAACGGCGCTGCTGGACCGCCACAGCAACCCCTTCTACACCGATACGCTCTATTACCCCTACCGCGCTGCCGCCAACCCCTTGCCGCTCTACTACCACACCTTGCAGCCGCTCAACGGCTTGCTGGCCTTGCCGGTGCTGCTGCTGACCGACGCGACCACGGGGCCGACACTGGCTTATAATCTGTTGGTGCTAGGCCATTTTATCGCCACGGGTTGGGCCATGTACGCGCTGGTGCGCTATCTGACCGGCAGCGTGGCCGGGGGGCTGGTGGCCGGCACGCTGTTCACCTTCAGCCCCTTCCACCAATACCACCTGCACGAGGCACAACTGGAACTGATCCCACTGGAATGGGCACCCCTGTTCCTGCTGTTCCTGCACCGCTGGTCCATTGCGCCGCCCGGCGGACGGCACCGGCGCGACGCGCTGTTGGCAACGGGCAGCCTGATCGCCGTCAGCTACACCAGTTGGTATTGGGCGCTCTATCTGCTGCTGGCCGGAGCCGGGTTCGCGGCATGGCGGCTCCTCACCGACCGGGCAACCTGGCGGCGCACAGCCGGGGCGTTTGGCGCAGTGCTGCTGGGCTGGGCTGTCGGCACCGGCCCGTTCCTGTGGGTCACTGCCCGCGCCGCCGGCGACCCCACCTTTGAGCTGGTTAGCGGCCTAGACTATGAGGTGCGCTTCTCACTCAACCCCCTGGATCTGTTCCGCGTCGCCAAAGATGCGCGCCTCACTCCCGCTGTCTGGTTCATGGGCACGCTGGGCCTGAGCGCGCTGGTGCTGGGGGCCATCGGCGTGTTCACAATGCGGAATGCGGAATGCGGAATGCGGAATCGAGACGGCGCTAAGAAGGAGAAGACAGACCATGAATCTAGCACCGTCTCCCATTCCGCATTCCGCATTCCGCATTCCGCATTGTTCTGGCTGCTGCTCGCCGTGGGCGGTGCGGTGCTGGCGCTGGGGCCGTATCTCAACCTGAACGACGCGCAGGACGTGGCCCACAGCAGTGGCATTCCCTTGCCCTATCTGTGGGTGCGAAACCTGCCGTTCCTGGCTATCGCCCGTGTGCCGCGCCGCTTCGCGCTGCTGGCGAACCTGGGGCTAGATGTGCTGGCCGGCGCGGGGGTGGCCTACTGCGTCGCAGTGGCGCGGGCTTGGGCAGCCAGGTGGGGTGCGACGGGCACGCGGGCCGTAGTGGTGGCGGTCACGGTGACGCTGCTGGCGTGGCCGCTGGCCGAGTTTGCCGTGCTGCCACAGCCGCTGCACCCGGTCACGCTGTCGCCGTTCTTCACCCGCCTAGCCGCCGAGCCGGGCCAGCGGGCACTGCTGGAACTACCGATTACGGCCCACTATCTGCATGACCACCAACGAATGCTCTACCAAACGGTCCATGGCAAACCCATCATTGGAGGATATGTGGCGCGCAAAGTCTATGACTACTATGCAGACGACGCGGCCCCCTTCGCATCCTTGCTTGACTACACTTTGTCGCCCAAAAGGGACATCGTGCCACCGTTATCGCCTATCGCGGTGCTGAACTTTTATGATATTCCCTATGTGGTGGCCTACAAAGACGATGAGAGTTACCTCGGCAACCGAGACCGAGAGGCGGTGCTGGCCTATGCCCACCACCTGTTCCCCGACCCGGCCGCCGTGGTACAAGACGACGCGCAACTGACCGCCTATCGCGTGCCCACCGTGCCGCAAGCCGGCCCGCTGGCCTGGGCCGGCGCCGGCTGGTATGCGCCGGAGGGCGATGGCACACGCGCTTGGCGCTGGAGCAACGCCAGTGATGCGCGCCTATTCCTGCTCGACAAAGGGCCATTGGCCGGGCCGTTGCGCTTCCATGCCGCGACGTTAGAGGGCAGCGCGCAACTGACGGTGAGCGTCAACGGGCAGGCGTGGGGCACGGTGCTGCTGGGGCCGGGCGAACAAAGCTACGACCTAGGCACCCTCCACTTGCCACCCGGCTTGACCACCCTCAACTTCCATAGTGACACACCGCCGCAACCGCCGGGCGGCAGGGGCCGCGATCAGCGCCCACTGGGCTTCGTGCTGATGACCGTGGAGCTACCCGGCCTCGCACGATAAATCACGCAACTACTCATACTCCTACGCGATAAATCGCGCCGCTACAAATAGCTAGCGCTTTTGCAGGATCTTGGAGCGGGTAGGGCGCAGGCCACGATCCGATGACCACATCGCATAGGGAGCCATCGTCAGCCCGGCTAAGGCCAGCAACGAGGTATCGTAGTTGACCCGCCAACCCATAAAGTCGCGCCATGCCTGCTCCCGGTCGGCCTTCAATGGCACGTTGCCCGCCGCCAATTCCGCGCAGGCCGCGTCATACTCGGCGCGGGTGATGCTGATCGGATCGCCCAACTGCGGAGTCGCGTTATAGGGGATGCCGAAAAAGTCGCTGATGCGGTGGAGGGCTACGTAGCCCGCCCGGATACACAAATCGGCCCGTGGATCATGGGGGATGTCCAGAGTCGAAGCGGCCAGCGCGGCGGCATCCAGGATCGCGCCCGCCGCCGTCACCCACGAGCGATCCGGCTGCGGTGAGCGGAAGAAGGCCAGCGCCGCCAGCGAGGTGTGACTCTCTTCCACATCGGCAAACCACACTTCCCAAGTGGCCCACAGATCGCCCAATTCGGTCAGGTTGCGGATACGCTGATAACGCAGAAACATCTCAATCGCCGAAGGCGGCGAGCCGGCGCGCACTTCAAGCATCGTCACTGCCGTCTCGCGCCGGGCGAAGGCCGCGTACATGGTCGGCAGGTAGGCGATCAACAGGGCCACCAGCACCAAGCCGATACTGGCCTCGATAAAAGCCAGCAGCGTGGTCCCTAGGCCATCTACGGGGGCGAAACCCAGAGTCAGCAGCGAGGAGCCGCTGACCTTGAACGCCGCAGCGGGCGACTCCACGCCGGAAGCCCAGAACATGGCTGCAAAGCCGAGGCCGACCAGCATCAACCACACGGGCGGCAAGGCCAGCAGGCTGATCGGCGCATATAGCGCCATCGCCCGGTCGCGTGCGGCATAAGTCCGCACGCGACTCGTCCGCAAATCGAACAGCCGCCGTATCACCAGAAACACCAACCGTGTGATCGGGTCGGGCGCACTGCGCGGCAGCACAAAGCTGACCGTGGCCGATACCAGCGTGCGAAGCACCAGCCAGACTCCCAAGCCAAATACCACCACGCGCCCGCCGATCCCGGCGATCATCAGCCAATCCATTCGCCACCTTTTGCTTGCTATGTGAGTCGAATAGGGTGCGGAGAAACGCAGTGCAGCAACCCTCGCCTACATATACCATGTCGGCGCATCTCCTGACAAGATCGCGCGCTTCCGACAGGCGTTTAGCTGTTCAACTGGTGCTGTGGAGAGTGCCATCTGTGCGTTCTGACTGACAGATTCTTTTCTGCGGTTCGCCAACTGACGAGTTGCCGCGCAACGCCCCGTACTCATTTAGCGTGAGGTAGCAGCGATGAGGTCGGTCCAGGGCGGCGCGCCAGCCGCTGCGCCCGCGGGGGCGGCACGCCACTTGCCGAGCAAAGGCCCGCACTGCGGAGGCGCTGGGGAAGCGAATGACCCGTTTCTGCGGTTGCTGCGTAAGGCACAACAATAGCCCGCTGTAGAGATACAGCAGGTAAGAGGTGGGAGATCCTTGGCCCAGACACTAGAACGGGCGTAGCACAAGCCGGCGCAAGCAAACGCTAATTCGCCAGTAAGCCTTCGATTTGCGCCAGCAGATCGGTAAAGTCTATTGGCTTGCCGACATAGCCGTTGCAGCCGGTCGCTAGGCAGTTGCGGCGCGCCTCGTCCGGCGTGGTCGCCGTCACCGCAATCACCGGAATCGCTTGCGTGATCGGTGAAGCCCGGATCTGGCGAGTTGCCGACCAGCCATCCAAGATGGGCATATTGATATCCATCAGGATCACGTCGGGCTGTTCGGCAAGGGCCGCCGCCACGCCGGCGGCTCCGTCTTGCGCCTCGACTACTTCGTAGCCCCGCAAGACAAGCCGCCGCTTGAGCAGATTGCGGTTCATATCATTATCTTCGACGACTAAGATTTTCGTCATAAATCTCACAAGGTACTGCGGTAGCGGCCCGCCCCCCGTCGGCGGCGCGTAAATCTTCGCCGTAGAACAGTTTATGGGCCTGATAGGCGTAATCTTCGAGGGCATCGGCTTTAATCGCCAGCAGCGATTGGCGCTCCTGCTCCGAAAGATCGAACCCTTCGTAGGCAGCAGGCGAGCCGTGCAGCAGCGCTGTTTTGCGGTTAGGGTCGGTCAGGATCAGGGCCAGCATCATTTGTAATCCGCGTGTAGACATGGTCTTCCTTTAGATCGAGCCTGCGCCCCCACAGCAGCGATTAGGGAGCCGGCAGCCCGACAGCTATAGGTTCCTCGGCTTGGGGGTCGCCGCGCCGCAACCCGTTGCGTGTGTCCCGCCGCGTGACTCCCATCCCTTGCAGGAGGAGAACCAGCAGCCCACCCGTGATCAACAGATCGCCGGGACTATAAACGTGTTGCGTCGGCCACGCCAGCGGCAGACAATCGCT
>Ga0209724_1002567_pt1 | contig 15406 bp, 9 predicted proteins | sample grotaG_FD_184143 | JGI IMG/M metagenome (GOLD analysis project Ga0209724, IMG submission 184143) | Glacier valley bacterial and archeal communities from Borup Fiord, Nunavut, Canada, to study Microbial Dark Matter (Phase II) -... | ecosystem: Environmental > Aquatic > Freshwater > Ice > Glacier ...
CATGAAGCACCAAAGTTTGCTATACAGGGAGGGTCATGGTGTTTATCCATTATGGGTAACCAGTATGTTTGGTGGTATGCCTGCCTACAATATTATTTATGAAGGTGCTTATTCGCCATTGATAACAGTAGATAAGTTTTTTCAATTGTGGTTACCTAAACCGCTTAATTTTTTCTTTTTAAGTTGCATCAGTTTTTACTTTTTATGCCTGTGCTTTAGGATAAGGCCTTATGTCGCCATTCTTGGTGCCCTGGCATTTGCCTTTAGCAGTTTTAATCCCATATTGGCCGCTGCCGGTCATGATACAGAGTTACTTGCATTGGCATATGCCCCTGCATTAATTGGAGGTATCATTTTACTATTTGATAAAAAATATATTAGCGGCTTTGTGTTAACGGCGCTATTTACTACCATGCACCTGATGCAGAATCACCAGCAAATCAGCTATTACACGTTAATTATAATTGCCATAATGACTATCTTTTTTGCCGTTAAATGGATAAAGGAAAAAGATACCAACCATCTTGTAAAAGCATTGCCACTTGCATTGGGAGCGGCATTGATTGGTGTTATGATCAATGCTATACTGTTATTGCCAGTTATGGATTATGCAAAATATAGTAAGCGTGGTGGGCAACTGGTAATGGATAACAGCGTTGATAGTAAAACCAACACCATTAATAAAAATAAAACTACCGGCCTTACAAGGGAATATGCCTTTCAATGGAGTTATGGCAAAATGGAATCATTGAGTTTATTGTTTCCGGGTATAACTGGCTATGGCAGCCATTTTAGCCAACGGGATGAGGAGTACAGTATTTTTCCCATGTTATCAGAAACATCGAACGTAAGCAATTCTATTCAGGAAAATGCTACTAAATTACACATACAAGAAGACCAGGTAGCCAACTATGCCACTAATCTTTCAGGTAGGGTTTATTGGGGTGATAAGCCCTTTACCTTTGGGTCGGTTTATCTTGGGGCATCCATTTGTTTCTTATTTATTTTAGGGTTGTTTGTACTGGATAGTAAACACAAATGGTGGATACTAACAGCAAGTGTAGTTGGAATTATACTTGCAATGGGTAAAAATTTTCCTGCCATCAATAACTTTTTATTCGACCACCTGCCGCTTTACAATAAATTCAGAACGCCGGAAATGGCACTCGTTATTCCACAAATATTGTTTCCCATTATGGCAGTGCTGGCCACACAAAAAATACTCGACAATGATGATACGCTTTTAGTAAAAAAATTAAGGTTAAGTGTGTTTACTATCGCTGGTATTTTTGCAATCGCAGCAATCCTTTATTTTACCATTGACTACAGCAAAGAGAATAAAGAAAGAACCATTGCTGTTAATGCAGTCATTGCCACACCGGATAGCACTATCAATAATAGAATGCAGAAGATCAACCAGAAATTTGAAGCAAAGGTAGATAACATGGTATACGAGGATTTTTTGCAACAGAGCAGAGGAGATATAAAGGTTGCTCGGGCTGTTGTATCAGCTTTACGCAAAGACAGACAGTCTTTTTTTGGCAATGATATTTTACATTCCTTACTTTTTGTATCTCTTACAATACTTCTGATTGGCTTATTTGTTTACAAAAAAATAAATGCGGTGATTCTTCTGATAGGTTTGCCATTATTAACCCTGTTTGATCTTATTCCATTTGATATGCATTATATCAATGAAAAAACTTTTGAAAATGCAGAAAAATATCATGCCAACGAGTTTCCGGAAAGCGATGCTGATAAGCTGATTTTAAAAGATAAAGATCCTAATTTCAGGGTATTTAATGTAACGGGCGGCGATCCGTTTCAGGAAGCAAAAACTTCTTATTTCCATAAATCTATTGGGGGATACCATCCTGCCAAGCTGGGTATTTTTGATGACCTTATCACCTATCAACTGAGTAACCAACCTAACCTTAGTGTATTAAATATGTTGAATGCGAAATACATTATTCAACAAAATCAAAAAGGAGATAATACCACTACCCAAATTAACATGCAGGCCCTGGGAAATTGCTGGTTTGTTAAAGGCGTGAAATTTGTAAATGGCCCTGTTGAAGAGATGAAAGCACTGGATAATTTTGATCCGAAAGACACTGCAATTATTGATAATGGTTTTAAAAATATTGTATCCGGATTTATACCTGCTGATAGTGCTGCTAGTATACGACAAACAGCATTTGATAATATGGCCATTAAATATGAAAGTAGCAGCAGCGCAGCTAACCTGGCGGTTTTTAGTGAAATATATTATAAAGACTGGAATGCCTATATTGATGGTAAAGAAGCTCCTGTAGCAAAAGCAAACTATGTGCTGAGAGCGTTGCTTGTGCCAGCCGGCAAGCATACTATAGAATTTAAATTTGAACCTGCAATTTATAAAATCAGTTACAACATTTCTATGTTTGCCACCTGGCTGTTGGTCGCCATTTTAATTGCTTATGCCGTGTATGTTTACAAACAAAATAATAAGGGAATAGCAGCATAATGAAAGCCAAGTCAAGTGACATTCATTTTTTAAAAGAGGAGGACTCACTGGCTATTTTGATCAACAAAAAAGCCAGTGAGTTATTTTTAACCTTGCAGAATTTTGATGCTTCTTCACTTGATATTGGGGATAGCTTTAAAGAATATTTTATACAGCATCACCTGGGAAAAAGATTATTTTTTTCAATTCAAAACAGTGCTCATATCATTTACCAGTCGGTAAAAAAAACAGGCAAAAAAATAGAAGATATTAGCATTACAGATTACGGAGCTGGCCTTGGCACTTTGTACATGCTTGCAGGTATGATGAATTTTAAAAGAATTGTATACAATGATTATTTACCAGATTGGAGAGACACTGCTGCATCTATCTGTAACGCGGTAAAAATTAATATTGATGGTTATATTACCGGAGATATAGATGCCGTATTGAATTATGCAGTTTCTGAAGGATTTGTATTTGATATTATTGCTTCCAGAAATGTGATTGAACATATTTACAGTCTGCCATTTTTTTTTGGAGAAATTTACCTCCACAATCCAACTACAGTAATTTTTTCAACTACTTCTGCCAATTTTCACAATCCGGCAATGCGGTTAAAGCATTACCTGTTACACAAAAAAATTGAACGTACCCAATACCTTCCCTATAGAAAAAAAATATTGCAGCAAGAATGGCCTGAAATAACTGACAAACAATTAACAGAATTGACCACAATAACAAGAGGCAAAGCAAAAGAAGATTTTTTAACAGCCATTGCTGATTATAAAAATGAAAGACCTGTAACAGCAGTTCCATTTTTAAGAAGCAATACCTGCCTGCCAGACAGTGGCTATTGGTGTGAGCATTTATTACCAAAAACAGCATACAAAACTATCATCAATAAAGCAGGGTTCAGCATGGAATATACAGCAGGATATTGGGATACAAATTATGCATCCCCATTAATGAATTTGCTGGGTAAATTTTTAAATAAACTGATTGGATTATTTGGTAAAAAAGGATACTTTTTTTCGCCGTTTGTAAATGTGGTAGCATTCGAAAGTATTGATTAAAAAAAATAAAACATTGATGATGAAATAACTTTGCCAAATAAAGTATACGCTGTAAAGATTTCGCCGTTCACCATTCACGCTGTAAATTACTACTGTATTAAAAACAATCAATGGATCTATCGATCATTATAATAAATTACAAATCTGCCAAACTGGTACTGGATTGTGTGCAAAGCATTTACCAACAAACACAGCAATACAGCTTTGAAATAATTATAGTAGACAATGATTCAAAAGATGATTGCAAAGAAAAAGTGCTCGCTGCTTATCCGCAAACAAAATGGCTGCAAACCGGCTACAATGCAGGCTTTGCAAGGGCCAACAATGCAGGCATCCGCATTGCCAATGGTGAGTATGTTTTAATATTAAATGCAGATACCATCATCCTGGATAATGCAATCGATAAAAGTATTGCGCTTTTAAAAAAAGAAATAGAAGGCGTTGGGTGCGGTGTACAATTATTAAATACGGATGGCAGCAACCAAATATCCGGTGCTCATTTTATTAAAGGTGGATTGAATACTTTACTACCTCTGCCCTATCTCGGCAAATTGATCCGTTATCTTGGATATCGTTTTAAATCTACCATACCAAGTGTACAAACCATTACTGATAAAATTGAGGTAGACTGGGTTGTGGGAGCTTATATTTTAGTGAAGAAAGAAACCTTGCAAAAAGCAGGGTTAATGGATGAAGATTTTTTTATGTATGCCGAAGAAATAGAATGGTGCAGCCGCCTGCGAAAGCAAGGGAAATTATTATTGTTTGCAGCACCAAAAGTAATCCATATTGGTGGTGGAACCAGCAGTGATTATTATACCACAACGGAAAATGAAAACAGTAAAAATCTTTGGAATAAAAAAGGCCGGCAGATAATTGTTTCAAACATGTTGCGTATTAGAAAACAATTTGGAATTATTTGGTTCCTGATCATTGCAGGTACTTATTTTTTTGAAATACCTATTTTCTTTTTTGGCTTACTGATTCATGCAATTGTTACCGGTGGCAAAGCCCCCTACAGTTTTAAAAACTGGATTGACTATGTAAAAAATATGTGCGTATTATTGCGGTACTTTTTTAAAATATTTTTCAACAAACCTTATTTTTATAAAGTAGCCTGATACAATGCAACTATCAATCATCATCATCAATTACAATACATTTACACTTACCTGCAATTGCATTCAATCTATTTATGATAAATTAACTGAGGTGGATTTTGAAATAGTGCTGGTAGACAATGCTTCTGTTGAATGTGATCCACACCTTTTTACAAATAAATTTCCAGGCATTCACTTAGTCATAAGTCCGGTTAACAGTGGTTTTACCGGTGGTAACAACCTCGGGGCAGATAATGCCAAAGGTGAGTATTTATTATTGCTAAATAGTGATACTGAGCTCATCAACAATGCGCCTAAAATTTGCCTTGATCATTTACTGCAACATAAAGAAGTTGGCATGACTACCTGCCAGTTATTATATCCAGATGGAAGAATACAATACAATTGTCGCCGCTTTAGAACCATTAGCTGGGAACTGTTAGAAATTTTTCCTTTGTATAAACTATTGCCGAAAGCAAAAAGAGAAACCTTAATGCTGCACCATTATTTTGATCACCAAAGTTTTGCAGATTGTGATTGGGTTTGGGGTGCTTTTATGCTGTTTCCAAAAAGTATCATTCAACAGTTACCAAAGAAAAAACTATCGGACGATTTCTTTATGTACTGCGAAGACACGCTGTGGTGTTGGGATTTTAAACAATTGGGTTACAAAATTCATTTTCTGCCACAGGCTAAAGTAATGCATGTACACAAAGGCAGTGTTAGCAAAGACAAATGGCTGAAAATACGTACTACTTCAATCCGCAACCATGCACAGTTTATGAAAAAGTTTTACCCCGACTTCAGGTGGTATGTTTTTGCAACTATTTATTACACAAAACAATACGGAGCTCTTTGGTTGGGAAAAATATTTAGGTAAGGAGATTGTTATCAGCTTAGTTTAAACACGCTGATTTCAGTAAACGGCATAATCAAAAAATTTTGATAATTATTTCGAGCAACCATTTTAGAAACTCTATTTAATACTTTTGATTTATAAGTTTCAGTTGGCGTACAAGACCTACATATTTTCAACGCATTCCGCTTACCTACCTCGCCAGTTATCTTGGCATGAGCCGTAAAACGCTTTCCCGTATAAGAAGCAATAACAACTGATGATTTTGTGTCATTTGACGCAGTAGTATTTTTTCCATGGTGTTACTTTTGTTTTAAATAAATCACCATGCTATTGTACGATATTACAGAACTAAAATTTAATGGGGCTATTATTGACACTGCTGCATCTAAACTGCTATTTTATAGAAATGAAAGTGGCGCAATGGTGCTTTCTGCAACACTAAAAGATTTTACTGGCAGAGTGTTTTTTACAACTGACCATTTTTACCTGCAACTTTTTACAACAAATAAAATAAGTCTTCAGCTTTTATTTGAATCAACTGCTACCAGTATGGTAACTGTAGAACAGGAGGGTGAGTGTAAGTTATACATGCGCAAAGATGCAGAAATACAATTATGCGAGGGAGAAAAAATATTTCTTGATTTTAAGAACAATAATATTAGTAACAGCCTACTGATTAATCTGCAGGCTTCAAAATAATCTGAATGAATTATTGCCTATGACTTGCCTTAAAGGGAAAAAGTGTGAAGTGCCTGTTAATAAAATAACAGGCATCCTTTTTTATACTATTGTTTAAATATTTTATTAATAAAGCCAATCAAAGTACTTCTACAAGTGAGTTAAAATAAAATATTGCTATTGCCTTTTAGTTGCAGTAAACAACGCTTTCATATTTTACCATCACTATGTAAAATCAGTACCTATAAAAAAGGCTCAGTCTTTTTTTACTTCAAAAAATACCACTTTGGAACCTGCTGTGCCATCTTCACTAATGCCCTGTATAACAATAGCATATTTACCCGATATATCAGAGCTGTAAAAAACTGCCTGTGTTTTACCTGTAGTTCCGGTAATAACTTTTGGAGACCAATACAATAAGTTTCTAAAATCGGGTAAATGACTACCCAATTGTTCACTTGTTTCGTAAACAGGCGAATAAAAATCCCTTTGCAATTGAAGCCCTTCATAATCAATAATGGTTGCATGTGGGTCAATTTCTGCACCAGTTACATCTCCTTTATAACTGGTAAGATTTATTATTCCATCAAAAGTGTTTCCCCCAAGGTAATAGGTTCTGTTAACCACTTCCAGTTTCCTTATTTTCAGTGGATCGTAGGTGAGCAGTTTATTAAAATTAAAAATGGGTACGCCATCCACTAATGCAAGCGGATCTGTCTCGAAGGGAAATTTGATATTGTCATCGAAAACAGGCAATTGATATTTACCATTGCGCTGCCGCACATTTACCCCGGGAACATACTCTCTGAATACTTCTTCCAGTGTTGTAAACCTCACATAATTATCCAACAGGTACACTGCATCGGGCTTTAAATAAAAAGCCGTTGTATCAAAATTTAAAGCGGTTGATTGATTTAGCCTGTTAAACAAAAAAGTATTTTGTACTTGTGTGGCAATATACCTTTTTAATAACCCGTCATTGTTAATGAATTCATTAAAAGGCGCCAAATTACTTTGTGAATAGCCATTATAAAAGGGAGAATCAATTTCCACCTTGTACAAACTATCTTTTTCTGAATTTGTTTGAGCAATTATTTCACCATCGCTGTAAAAATGCTTCATTTCAAATTTAATCAACCCTTGCTCAACAGACGTTGCGGTCTGAAACTGTGTTCGTATACCCGGTACCGAAAGATATGCTGGAATGTTTTCTACAGGTAAGCCTGGCTTAAGTGATATTATTTTACCATTAATGATATGGCCGTTTATCTCCGGAAGAAAATTAAAACGTGGTTTTTTATTTGATAAAATATCTTCCCATTTAAACCTTCGCCAGCCCTGCGTTAGCATAAGGTTATCTGCTGCTTCTAAAACAGTATCATTGTTGTTCAAAAGATAGTACTCAGGTGATTCTACAGCTCCTGAAAGGTCGGCACTTAGCAGCAGGTAAGCATTTATACCCTGCTCATCAATTGATGTTAAGGAATCAATGCGGTATACAGCCATCGACATATTTGCAGCGATATATTTACCGGCACCTGTTGCTGAACTTATTTGTAGATTTATTTTTTTTCGTAAATCAAATACCGATTTGTCTGCAGCAGCTTTTATTTGCAGGTTTTGCAGTGGTTTTTTAAAATACAGGCGTTCGCATACAGGTTGCCTGTTTTCATTAAAAACGGTGAAATGAGAAATACCCTCCCCCGGTTTGCTGTCGTCTATCAAAAAACGGGCTTCGCCATTTTGAAGCATACCGGTCATTACTACTTTTGTTACATTTCTTGTGTGCACAAAAAGATATACAGAAGCGGCTGGTAAATTTCTTTTATCAGGTGTTTGAACCGTTATTATTATTTGCCCTTTGTCATTATTTTCAAGATGCATTGCATAGCCGTAAGAATAAGCTGCGGGCAATTCCTTTTCCTGTTGGCCTCCATCAGGAAGTTTAATAATTGCTTTGTAAGTGGAGCCTTGTAACGGCGTAAATGAAAAACTGCCAATACCAAATTTAAGTGGATGAAAGCTGGTAATGGTATCGCCTTTTTCATTCACAATAACACCATCAAAATAAATGCCTTTACCATACTGATTACTGATTCTAAAACCAACTTTACTTTTAATGCCATTTACCATGTTTCCTCCTTCGGGAAAAAATGACATTTCAGGCGGCATTTTTTTTAGTACCACATTCTCCGGCTGCCCATTTTGTACGTTTATGATACTCAGTTTTTTTTCAAAAAAATAATCAGTTCCAAAATTCTTCATCCAGTTGGTGTAAGCACGCAGATGATAATTTCCTGAAACCAGCTTAGCCGGCAAATAAAAAGAGCCATCTCCTGCACCATGTTGCAAATCAATTTTAGCCTGTAAAACCGGGTTGTTATTCTTATCTAAAATTTCAATATAAGCTACTTTACCAAGGTTGATTGGCTTATGAAAATAAGCATCTACATTATAAATTTTAAACCAGCAAATTTCGCCTGACAGGTACAGGTTTTTGTCGGTATGCACAAAAATTTTCTCCTGTAAATTCCTTTCTCTGTAAGTATCAAATTGATTTTCTATAATACTCTTTCCCTCCTGTGCTTTTACCTGCAAAGAAGAAAAAAGAAAAATTACAACAGTAATCATTTTTAGAATAAGTACAGGTGAAACCAAATTTTGGCGCTTGTAAATAAATGTAGAAAAATATTTTTTGATCATGATAATAGTTTTGTCTAAGGCCAGTAAGTTGGTTTTACATTAGTACCTCTTTTAGTACAATCAACACATTCTTCTGGAGCCGCATAAAAAGTGAGAACGCTGCCAAATGGTCCGGTAGTCCTTGGGCTCGTTGGAAGCAAGCCTGATGCTTTTTTTGCAATGCTATCCGGATTGTTTTCAATTTCAATTTCTATACCACAACCTGGAACGTATCCCCACCCTGGCAGTTCAGCATTGCGTATAAAAATCCTTTGTTGCTGTATGGTACAAATATTAAAAAAACCAATTACTGGCTGGCCGGGGTTGCTGGTGCAATGTATATTACCATTCAGTTCTGATGGCTGTGCATCAAATACAGAACCAACGGATTCTGTATTCTTCTTCATCCTTTCCAAAAATTCGTATCCCTCTTTGCTCCAGACATATTGTTTTACCAAAACTGAATATAAAACACTAAGTTTAATAGAAGCAGGAGGAATATTTAGCAACGGTAAATGAATAATATCCTGCGCAAGTTTTGCTGATGACCCCAATAAAATATTACTTGAAGCATTGTATTGCCAGCACTTGTAAATATCTGGATGTCCCTCAACCACCCCAATGTTTTGAGAATTAGGAGGTGGTGATGTTACATATACAACGGACGCGGAATACCTGGAATGAAATTCCCATGTTTCTTCATACTCCCATTGATAATAGAGTGTTTTATTTAAAGGATCATGTGTGTTGGAATGTATGGTAACCCCGTCATAGCCTCTCTCCCAGCTAATACTATCAATGGGAGGGTTTTTTTTAATTTTCACAAAATCAGAAAGGTAATCTTCGTTGTTACTGGTTTTTATAGAAAGCCTGTATTTAAGAGAGGTATCTAAATGAAGATTGTCAATTGTATAATTGCCATTACTGTTTTCGAAAAGCGCATAAAAAGAATTATTATTATCTTCTAATTTTACTTGCGCACCTGATTCCTGAATATTAGCAATATCATTTAAACTGGTTGTACGGGATAACTTTATATTAGTGGTGCCGCCCTCATTATTTACAATTCCTTCTACAACAAGGTAGCCCGTAATTACGGCAGGAGCTGGTGATATAAATTTTTCTTTGCAACCTGCAATCACCAAAACAAATAAAAAGATTAATAGCTTATTCATATGTTGTATTTAAAACCAATAACATTATTTTTTTGAGGTTATTTAAAACCTGATATTAAAATTTACATAAGGAATGGCACTTCCAAAAATGGAAAGCTTGTACCCGTTAAGAACTCCATTTTCAGAAACATAATACACTGAATATGGATTTCTTCGTCCTGTAAGATTATACACACCAATCGTCCAGGAGTTATGTGTTAATTGATTTATTTTATGATTGCCATCGATATTCATTGAAAAATCTGCACGGAAATAATCCGGTATACGGTAAGCATTTCTATCTGCAAATAAAGTACGGACAGCTCCTGCAAAATAAAATCTTCCGATGGGTAATGTTATTGGGCGGCCAGTACTATAGGTTGCATTTAAAGAAATACTAAAACGATGGCTTACCCTGTAGTTACCAATCATTGTAATATCATGCGGCTTATCATAATTGGCCGGATAATAATCGCCCCTGTTAATTAATTCGCCTGCAAGCGGATCATCCTGCTTTAACAAAACCCTCGACCAGGTATAACTTATCCAGCCATTTAATTTACCAGTTAATTTTTTTATTAAAAATTCAACCCCGTAAGCCATTCCTTTTGTTGCGATAACATCTGTTTCTATGTGATGGTTTAACACAAGATTGGCCCCGCTTTTATAATCCAGGTAATCCTTCATATTTTTATAATATACTTCCAGCGAAGTCTCAATAGTATTGGATTTAAAATTTTTGTATAAGCCCAGTGATACCTGTTCTCCATACTGTGGCTTTATAGATGGGTCACTTAGTTTCCAAATATCTGTGGGTGCCATCGCAGCTGTGTTCGAGAGCATGTGAATATATTGCCGCTGTGTATTGAAGGATGCCTTTATTGAAAAGCTATCGGTTAATGCATACCGGGCAGAAAAACGATACTCTGGCCCTGAATACGTTTTTATAAATTTACCTTTTTCATATGCAATAGTTCCTGTCATGTTGCTCTCTGTTATCGGTAATCCCGGGGCATAGGTATTTACCGCTTTAGGACCCAGGTAATTATAAAGAGAATACCGGATACCGCCTTCTAAAGTAAATGCTGTGGTAACATTATATTTGTCATTTACATACAATGCAGATTCCAACGCCTGCTCTGCATCCAGTTGATCGGGCACTACTAATGAAGATTTACCATCCGGATTAAAGTATCCGGGGTTTAATTTATAATAAATACTATTTAAGCCAAAATCAATGGTATGCTTATTATTGACGTAATAATTAAAATGTGCTTTAAAATAAGTTTGGTGAATATCAAAACCCATTTTGTATGCGTTAAGAGGCAATCTATTACTTGAGATGTTATAACTGTATTGATCTGTTCCGCCGGCAACAACACTGCTTACTTTGTTATTAAAAATGTGTTTCCATTTAAGTGACAGGTTAGTGTTGCTATAGCCATACACCGTATCGCTGTTAAGATTAAAGCGATCCTTACTTAAATAACCTGTAAAATAAAAAGTATTTTTCTTATTAAGTTCATGTGTTAAATTAAGATTGAGGTCATAAAAACCCGCCTTGCTGTTTTTGTATTGGTCTGGCAAAATATTTAGTAACCAATTTGCATACGTAGTTCTTGCGCCAATAATAAACGAGGTCTTATCATTGATTATAGGGCCTTCAAGATTTATACGGCTGGTGAGTAAGCCTATGCCGGCACCACCACTAAGTTTTTTTTTATTGCCCTCTCTTGTGTTGATATTTAAAACAGAAGATAGGCGACCTCCATAACGTGCAGGAATGCTGCTTTTATATAGTTCAACATCTTTTACCAACTCTGGATTAAATGCTGAAAACATCCCAAAAAAGTGGGATGGATTGTAAATGGTGGCGTCGTTAAAAAGGATAAGATTTTGATCTGTTGATCCACCTCTTACGTTTAAACCGGTACTTGCCTCTCCTACTGTTTTTACACCCGGCAAAGTTGTAATTACCCTTAATATATCAGCTTCTCCAAATACAACCGGAACCTGTTTGATGGTTTTGATATCAATTTTCTGCAAGCCCATTTGCGTTCCTTTCACATTACTGATCTTTTGCGATGAAATAACAACATTTCTAATTGTCAAAATCTGGCTTTGCATATCAATGTTAAGTTTTCCATCGCCATATAATTGTACCTGCCTCTTTGTATCCTTCATTCCTAAACTTTGTATGTTGATTACATAGCGTCCCTTAGGTAAAGAGAGAGAGAAATAACCATATTGGTCTGTTATAACATTAATGGTTGATTTTTCAACGGCAACATTGGCTGCTACAACATTTTCTCCTGTTTGGCCGTCTGTAATAAAACCATTAAGGATAACCTCATTTTGAAGTGAAGGCGCAAGTTTATCCCCAATTTCAAATACCCTGTTCTCAATCCCAACTTTTAAATTATTTTTTTCAACAGATGGCTCTTTGATTGTACGCTTTTTATTTGCATCCCTATTACCACCAGCCGGTTCAACAGCAATAGCCGCATCCTGAATTGTGGTATTTATTCGCTTGCCCCGGGTAATAAAAACATAATCCAATCCTGCAATTGAAAATTCAAAATCAGTTTTTGCAAATACCTTTTCTAACACTTTTACAAGTGATTCATTTTTAACATTGATGGAAAATGTTAGGCTATCAAACTGGGCAGCATCATAATAAAAATGGAGGCTGGTCTGGCTTTCAAGTGTTGCTGCTAATTTGTCTATGCCAACAGCATTCAGATCGGCAGTGATAAATTTTAATGAATCATTTTGCGCATAAGTTTTTGGATAATAAATTACCATCAAGACCAATAACAAAATAAATGAACAGTATTTTTTCATTTTACTTTTTTAAACTGTTAAAATATCCCGTTGCTTTGGTTAACATATCCTGCTTATCATTACTAAACTTAAGTTTATTTTCTTTTACAAATTGCTGAACTTCCTTTTTTCTGTCACCCATTAATTTATATAAGTCATTGCTGCTTTTAAGTAGAAACATTCTTTCATTCTTTTTTATATAATAGTAATTCTTTTCATCAATTACCCTGATTAATTCATTAGACCCTATTATCACTTCCCTAACAGTTTTCACCTGCTTTTTTAAAAAAGTGAGGTTACCTTCACTCAATACATTGTAAAAGCCGCTGCTTACAAGCTCGTTTGAGCTACTGTCCTTTTCTATCCTGATAAAATTGGAATTAAATATTTTAAATTGTTCAATTTTTTCATTCAACAATTGAATCCTGTTTCCAAAGTCATTTATTACCAATACATCCTTTGTTTCATCATAACTCATCATAATAGAATCATACCTTATCCCGTCATAAATTACTTCACCCACAGCTGGTTCTGCTGAATAAAAAAATGGATGCCCTTCTTTAAATCTAAACTGATATTGAGCGTATTTACTGCCATTGTACAAGGCTGACTGGTCGCCGTAAGAATCATGGTAAACTTTTTCTGTATAAATAAGGGCTTTTTTATAAAACGAACTATCTACTGAAATATCCTGGGCATATACATTCTTAAAGGAGAGAAATAAACTTATACCAGTAATTAGAATAAGGACCAACATTCTATCTGATTTCATACACTTGAACCAATTTATAAGCAGGTAAAAAAGCATTAATAATTCTGTTTGAAACTAACTAAATAAATTATAACTAGTATAAATTATTAAGAAGATTCATTTTTTTAATTCTATACCTATTGCTGCCATTTAATTTCCGTCTACCTTTAGATAGAAAAAATAACCCCATGACAATACAACAAATTGTACTGGCATCAAGGCCCAAAGGCACCCCAACTATAGCTAATTTTAGATTTGAAAATATAGAATTACCCGAAGTTCAGACTGGTGAACTATTGTTAAAGGGCATGTACTATTCAATTGATCCTTACATGCGGCGAAGAATGAATGACATAAAATCTTATAGCCCACCTTTTCAAACTGATAAAGCAATTGAAGGCAGTGTAATTGCAAAAGTGATAGAAAGTAAATCAACTAGTTTTAAATCAGGTGATATTGTTTTAGGAGGTTTCCCCTGGCGGAAGCAAATGATCGCATCTGAAAAAGCAGTTCAAAAAATTAACAACGGCATTGCACCGCCAAGTTATTATCTTGGAATATTTGGCATGACAGGCCATACCGCCTATTTTCGTTTAATGAATATTGGTAAGCCAAAGGCAGGAGAAACTGTTGTGGTATCCGGTGCAGCAGGTGCTGTGGGTATAGTGGTTGGTCAAATCGCTAAAATACAGTGCTGTCGTGTAATTGGCATTGCCGGAACTGATGAAAAAATAGCCTTATTAAAAAAGGACTTTAGTTTTGATGACGCTATTAATTATAAAACAACTTCCAATTTAAAAGCAGCTATTGCGGAGCTTTGCTCCAATGGAGTAGATATTTATTTTGACAATGTAGGTGGTGATATTTCTGATGCGGTTGTTGCCAACATTAACTTTCATATACGCATTCCATTATGTGGTCAAATCTCTTTATACAATAGTACAGAACAACCTGTGGGGCCTCGTTTGCAACCAATATTGTTAACAAGAAGTGTACTATTGCTGGGCTTTATTATAAGTAATTTTCAAAGCCGTTTTCCCGAAGGCATACAGCATTTGGCACAGTGGATGAAAGAAGGGAAATTGAAATTTACTGAAACTATTGTGCATGGCTTTGATAAATTACCCACGGCTTTACTCGGGTTATTTAAGGGAGAAAATATGGGTAAACTGATTGCTAAAGCATATTAAAAAATCATTCATTAAATCAATTATAACTCAATGAATAATAAACATTCTTATACGTTTTCCTTATTTACATTTTTACTTTTACTACTATTAACAAACCAATTAACTGCGCAAGCAAAAATTGATAAACTTTTACCGGTAAGAAGCTTTTGTATTACAGCACCAAAACCGCAAAACCTGGAAAGGTTTATAAAATTTATAAACGAAGAATTACCGGTTAATAAAATCAACACCCTCATATTAAGGGTAGATTATAACTACCAGTTTGAAAGCCACCCCGAACTTAGCGACAGCATAGCACTTTCAAAACAGGATGTAAAACAATTGGTAAATGCTTGCAGGCAAAATAACATTCATCTTATTCCGCAGATAAATTTACTGGGGCACCAGTCATGGGCAGGAAAAACTGAAAACCTGCTAAAAGTATACCCGCAATTTGATGAAACGCCACATGTTGAGATGCCGGCAGCATACGTTTGGCCAAATCCCGACAGTCTGTATTGCAAAAGTTATTGCCCCTTGCATCCGGAAGTGCATGCCATTGTTTTTGATTTGGCAGATGAAATTTGTGATGTATTTGAAACCGATGCTTTTCATGCCGGCATGGATGA
>Ga0209724_1002568_pt1 | contig 15401 bp, 11 predicted proteins | sample grotaG_FD_184143 | JGI IMG/M metagenome (GOLD analysis project Ga0209724, IMG submission 184143) | Glacier valley bacterial and archeal communities from Borup Fiord, Nunavut, Canada, to study Microbial Dark Matter (Phase II) -... | ecosystem: Environmental > Aquatic > Freshwater > Ice > Glacier ...
CAAAGAAAAACAGCCTAAAAGCCAAGGCTCTTAAGCTGTTTTCTAGAACGCGATGTTCTGGTGCGGCTGGCAGGAATCGAACCCACGACCCCTTGGTTCGTAGCCAAGTACTCTATCCAGCTGAGCTACAGCCGCGAAGCCTATAAGTATAGCAGCGACGCCCGGTCAGGCGACGCGCGCTGCGGTCTCGAAGCACTGCGCGGCACGTGCCGCGTCGCCCTCGCGCGTTGCCAGTTCGGCGAGCGCCAACCACGCCTTGCGACGCGCCGACGTGCCGAGCGACGCGTCGCCGCCGGCCAGCTCGAGCAGCGCACGCGCCTTGCCCCAGAGGCCGCGTTCCGCCAGCGCGCGGCCGGCCGCCAGCGCCACGGCGCCATCGCGTGGCAGCGCCTGCGACGCCGACTCGAGCCGCGGCAACCACTCCGGACCGATGCCTGCCACTGCGCCGGCCAATGCCTCGGCGACGCTGCCGCGCTCTTCGACGTTCATGTCGGCCACGCGATCCCAGAACGGCCGCAGCCAGAGCCGCGCGTCTTCGGCTGCGCCGAGCGCACTGGCACGCGACGCCGCACGGGCGGCGGTGAAGGGATCACGCCTATCTGTGAGCTCGAGCGAGCCCCACAGGCGGCGCAACTGGTCGACGTCGTGCGCGGTGTCGAGCGCCTCGAACGCGAGCGAGCGCAGCAGGCCGGCCGCCGCCGCGGGCGAGAAGCCCTGGTGCTTGACCAGCAGCCGCGCCGTGCGCAGCGCCTCCTGCGGCTGGCGGCCGAGCCTCGCCGCCTGCAACCTGAGCCGCAGCGCGTGCGTGCGCCGCGCCACGCCGACCGGCAACGCATTCAGCAGCTCGATCGCACGTGGCGCATCGCGGTCGTCGAGCGCCCACTCGGCGGCCAGCAGGCGCGCGCCCTCTTCGGCCGACCGTGCGGCTGCACTCGTGCTCGAAAGCTCGAGCGCGCGGCGCAGCTCTTCGTCGCGCAGCGTGCGGTTCTGGACGCGATGCGCGCTGCCCGCCGCGAGCAGGTGGCCGAGCACCGTGAACTCGTTGTCCTGCGCCAGCTCCGGCGTCTCGGCCTGGATCGCCAGCGCGCGCTGGGCCGACTTTTGGGCCCGCGTGTAGCGGCCGCCGAAGTACTGCGCCAACGATTCGCGCAAGGCCGCCTGGCCGGTGCGGTCGCGCCGCGCGGTGCGCCACTCGCGCGCACGACGCGGCAGGCCGACGAGCGAGTTCACGCCGTTGATCACGCCCACGATCAGAAAGCAGCTGCCGATGAGCAGCAGCAGGAACAGGTTGAGCGAGACGTCCATACGCCACGCGCCCCAATAGAAGCTGGCGAGGCCGTCGTTGGTGCCGAACGTCGTCGCCGCGACCACGGCCACGGCGAACAGCAGAACGAACCAGATCGCGAGGCGCATCGCCCCTACTTGTTGGCCGACACGGCCGCGAGCGCGGTGAAGGTGTCGTCGGGCCGCGCCACGCCGCCTTGTCTGGCTTGCTGCGCCACCGTGCGCAGCAGCTCGCTGGCCAGCTGCGTGCGCCGCGCGCTGCGGTCGAAATAGCGGTCGATCGTGCTCTGCGCCCAGCGCACGTCGGCCTGCGCGCCATCGAACTGGCGTGCCAGCAGCGCCAGGCGCGCGTTGAGCAGGCGCAGCTTGACGTTCTCGCGCAGGAAGAAGGCCTGGTCGGGCGCCACCAGCATCGCCTCGGGGTGGTCGATGCGCGTGACGCGCACCAGCGAGCGCAGCTCCGACCACGCGCTCTGCGCGACCTGCCGCCCGGCCTGGCCGAAGGTCTGCGCGAGCCAGACACCGACACCGTCGCCTGCCGACGCAGCGCTCGCCGCTGGCGCCGGAACCCGCGCGGCATCGTCGCCGCGCCGCGTGTCGGCGGACGAGAGCAGCGGCAGCTCGTCGACGAGGCGCACCGCTTCGTCGAGCTTGATCGAGAGCGTGGCGACGTCGGCCACGCTGGCGGCCCGGGCGCGATCGAGGTCGCGTGCGATCGCGCGGCGCGCCGGCTCGAGCCGCGGCTGATTGGCGCGCTGGAGGCGCTCTTCGGCCTGCTTGAGTGCCGCCACAAGCGGCTCGGCGCTGCCGGTGAGCGAGCTCTGCTGAAGCGCAGCGCGCAGGCTCGCGTCGACATCGGAGACGAGGTTCTCGTCGCGCGCGCGAGCCACCGACTGCACGAGCTCCTCGAGCTGGCCGCGCTGCACTGCCACCTCGTTCAGGCGCGCCTCGAGCAGGGCCACCTTGGCCGCCGCGTCGCGTGCGCTTTCCTGGGCCTGGCGGGCCAGCAGATCGGATTCACTCGAGACACGCGCGCTGTCTTGCTGGCGCTTGACGAGATCGCGCTCGCTGCTCCTGACGCGATCGTCGGCTCGCCAGGCCAGCAACAGCGCAAGCATCGAGAGGAGGGTGACGACCACCGCGAAAACCGCGAACGTTCGCCAGGGCAGCCGCCGAGCCGGCAGGGCCGGCCCTTCCACGAGCACGGCAGGCGTCAGGTCTTCGATCACGGTCGCATCGATTGTAGGCAGGCGACCACGGCGGCGAGCCCGGCGCCGGCCTCTTCCACGCGACCGAAACCGGCCCGTCGCGCCCGTGCGGCGATGCGTGGGTGCGTGGCCACGGCCCATGCATCGGCCCAGCGGCCATGACCCGCGACCTGCTCGAGATGATCGACCGCCTGCGAGCTGCTGAGCAGCCAGATGGCGCCGCCGGGTCGGCTCGCGGCCTCGAGCGCTTCGAGCGCGGCGCCTTCGTAGCGCGGCACGACGCGGCGATACGCGGTCACGGCTTGCACCACCGCGCCGGCCTCGACGAGCCGGTCGGCGAGCCAGTCGCGCCCGCCGTCACCACGCACCACGAGTACTCGCGCGCCACGCCAGTCGCGATCGTGGATGCGCGCCCACAGCGCCTCGGAGTCGAACTGCGTGGCATCGGCCGACGGCATGACGATCTGCGCCGGCACGAGGCCCGATGCGACCAACGCATCGCCGGTTCCGGTGCCGGGTGCAGCCGCGAGCGCATGCACGGGCCAAGCCGTGCCCTGCGGGCGCGCGGCGAAGAAGTGCAGCACGGCATTCGGGCTCACGAACATCACCAGCGTGCGGCTCGCGAGACTTGCCCACGCATCGACGAGCGCTTCCGGATCGCCAGCCGGCACGATCTCGATGAGTGGCTCACGAACATCACCAGCGTGCGGCTCGCGAGACTTGCCCACGCATCGACCAGCGCTTCCGGATCGCCAGCCGGCACGATCTCGATGAGTGGCAGCGCGAACGCATCGATGCCGGCGGCCTGCAATCGTGCAACCCATTCGTTGGCCTGCACAGCCGGCCGCGTGACCGCGACGCGCAGGCCGCGCGGCGCGCTCACACCGGAAGCGGGGCCGAGGGCGGCGCCGCGGCCAGTGCCTCGGCCGCCACGAGATAGGTGCTTGCGCCGGCGGCGAACAGCGCTTCGGCCGCGGCCAGGCCGAGCGACTCGGCATCGCCGACGCGTTCCACTTCACCCATCGTTTCCGCGCGCAGCAGCGGTAGCTCGGGCTGCGTGGGATGGCCAAGAACAGCGCGCACCACGAGCAACGAGCCTCGCCAGACGGCGTGAGCCGCGAGCGGCATGCTGCAGTTGCCGCCGAGTGCGCGCGAGACCGCTCGCTCGGCGCTGACGGCACGCTCGGTGGGCACATGAATCAACTGCGCAAGACGGCCGCGCAGCGCGGTCGCATCGGCACGCGTCTCGATGCCGAGCGCACCCTGGCCGGCGCACGGCAGCATCTCCGACGGATCGAAGCGGGCGCGAATGCGCGTCTCGAGGCCGAGGCGCACGAGGCCGGCCGCGGCAAGCACGATCGCGTCGTAGCCGCCTTCGTCGAGCTTGCGCAAACGCGTGTCGAGGTTGCCGCGCAGCGCCTCGACGCGCAGGTCGGGCCGCAGCGCCGCGATCTGCACCATGCGGCGCAGGCTCGAGGTGCCGATGACCGCACCCGCCGGCATCTCGGCCAGCGAGCCGTATCGGTTGGAGACGAAGGCGTCGCGCGGGTCTTCGCGCTCGAGCACCGCGGCGAGCGCGAAGCCGGGTGGCAGGTCCATCGGCACGTCTTTGAGCGAATGCACGGCGAGGCCGGCGCGGCCGTCTTCGAGTGCGTTCTCGAGTTCCTTCACGAACAGGCCCTTGCCGCCGACCTTGGCGAGCGTGCGGTCGAGGATCTGGTCGCCGCGGGTGGTCATCGGCAGGAGCGATACGGTGGCGTCGCCGCTGCGTTGCAGGAGCGCCTGCACGTGCTCGGCCTGCCACAGGGCGAGGCGGCTTTCGCGAGTGGCGATCACGATCTGTTCAAGCATCGCGCGATGCTAGCCGAGGCCCTGCCGAGGCCGGCACGCCTCCTGCATCATCGATGCATGGCCAAAACGAAGTCCGCGCCCGACCGGGCTGCCGAGAAGAACCGCCCGCTGGTCGAAGACATCCGCCTGCTCGGCCGCATCCTCGGCGACGTGATCCGTGAGCAGGAAGGCGCCGAGGCGTTCGAGCTCGTCGAGCGCGTGCGCCAGCTCGCCGTGGCGTATCGCCTCAAGCGCGACGCGCGCGCTGGCCAGGCACTCGACCGCTTGCTCACCGGCCTGAGCGGCGACCGCACGGTGAGCGTGATCCGGGCCTTCAGCTATTTCTCGCACCTGGCCAACATCGCCGAAGACCAGCACCACCTGCGCCGGCGTGCCTTCCACGACCGGCTCGGCCATCTGCAGGAAGGATCGCTCGCGATGGCCTTCGAACGGCTCGCGCGCGGCGGCATCGACGCCGACCGCATTGCCGAAACGCTGCAGCACGCATTCATCTCGCCGGTGCTCACCGCCCACCCGACCGAGGTGCAGAGGAAGAGCATCCTCGACGCCGAGCGCGCCGTCGCCGAGCTGCTCGCCGCGCGCAGCACGCCGCTCACCGACATCGCGCTGGCAGAGAACGAACAGCTGCTGCGTGCGCGCGTCACGCAGCTCTGGCAGACGCGGATGCTGCGCACCGCCAACCTCACCGTCGACGACGAGATCGAGAACGCCCTCAGCTATTACCGCGCAACGTTCCTGGCGCAGATCCCGATGCTCTATCGCCACGTCGAAGCGCTGCTGCCGGGGCACCCGATCGCGAACTTCTTTCGCATGGGCAACTGGATCGGTGGCGATCGCGACGGCAACCCGTTCGTGAGCGCAGCCACGCTCGAGACGGCACTCGCACGGCAGAGCGAGACCGCTCTTCGCTTCTACCTCACCCAGGTGCATGAGCTCGGCGCCGAGCTCTCCAACTCTGCCACGCTCACCGCCGTGTCGAAGCCGCTGCAGACGCTTGCCGACGCGTCGGGCGACAGCAGCCCGCACCGCGCCGACGAGCCCTATCGGCGTGCGCTCATCGGCGTGTATGCGCGGCTGGCCGGTACGCTCGTGGCACTCACCGGCACCGAAGCGCTGCGTCATGCCGTCGCGTCGGGCCGGCCGTACGAGAACGCCGAAGCGCTGCTCGCTGACCTGCGCACGGTCGAGGCTTCATTGCAGGATCACCACGGCGCTGCACTCGTCGCGCCGCGCCTCGCGCCGCTGATGCGCGCGGTGCAGGTGTTCGGCTTCCACCTCGCCACCGTCGACCTGCGGCAAAGCTCCGACAAGCACGAGGCTGTCGTCGCCGAGCTGCTGAAGGTGGCGCGCGTCGAGCCCGACTACAGCGCGCTCGACGAAGCGGCGCGACGCAGCGTGCTGCTCGGCGTGCTCGGCGAAGCGCGGCCGCTGCGCGTGGTGGAGAACGCGCGCGCCGCGGCGTACACCGAGGCGAGCCGTGCCGAGCTCGCGATCTTCGAGACCGCGGCGACGATGCTCGTGCGTTACGGCCGCGAGGCGCTGCGCCACTACATCATCTCGCACACCGAGAGCGTGAGCGACCTGCTCGAGGTGCTGGTGCTGCTGAAGGAGACCGGGCTGCTGCACGGCACGCTCGGCGACGGTGACAGCAACGCAGTGACATCGCTGATCGTCTCGCCGCTCTTCGAGACCATCGGCGACCTGCGCAGCGCGGCGCAGATCATGCGCGAGTTCTATGCATTGCCCGGCATCGCCGCGCTGCTCCAGCGCTCCGGTGCCGAGCAAGACGTGATGATCGGCTACAGCGACAGCAACAAGGACGGCGGCGCCTTCACCAGCAGCTGGGAGCTCTACTGCGCCGAGATCGCGCTGGTGCAAGTGTTCACGCAGATGCGCGAGACGCACGGCATCACGCTGCGCCTGTTCCACGGTCGCGGTGGCACGGTGGGCCGTGGCGGTGGCCCGAGCTACCAGGCCATCCTGGCGCAGCCGCCCGGCACGGTGAACGGGCAGATCCGCCTCACCGAGCAGGGCGAAGTCATCGCCTCGAAATACGCGCAGCCCGAGATCGGCCGGCGCAACCTCGAGACGCTGGTCGCGGCCACGCTCGAAGCAACGCTGCTGCAGACCACGCACAAGGCGCCGAAGAGCTTTCTCGATGCAGCCGCCGAGATCAGCGCGGCGAGCATGGCGGCCTATCGCGGCCTGGTCTACGAGACGCCCGGCTTCACCGACTACTTCTACGCCGCCACGCCTATCCGCGAGATCGCCGAGCTCAACATCGGCTCACGGCCGGCGTCGCGCAAGGCCAGCCGCTCCATCGAAGACCTGCGTGCGATTCCGTGGAGCTTCAGCTGGGGCCAGTGCCGCGTCGCCCTGCCCGGCTGGTATGGCTTCGGCACGGCCATCGAAGCTTTTCTCGCCGGTGGCGATCGAACGAAGAGAGAAGCGCTGCTGATGCAGATGGCCAGGCGCTGGCCGTTCTTCGCCACGCTGATCTCGAACCTCGACATGGTGATCGCCAAGAGCGACCTCGCCATCGCAGCCCGCTACGTCGATCTGGTGGAAGACAAAAAGCTCGGCAAGCGCATCTTCACGCGCATCGAGGCCGAATGGCAGCGCACGAACGATGCGCTCACGCTGATCACCGGCCACGCCGACCGGCTCGCATCGAACCCGGCGCTCGCGCGCTCGATCGAGCATCGCTTTCCTTATCTCGACCCGCTGAACCACCTGCAGGTCGAACTGATGCGGCGTTATCGCGCAAGAAAAGCCGGCGACCCGGCGATCGAGCGCGTGCAGCGCGGCATCCACATCTCGATCAACGGGCTGGCGGCGGGGTTGCGAAATACGGGGTAGCGGCCGGGGCCGGCGGCGTGGCCAGTGCGCGAGTGGCGGCGACCTCGCCGACCCGGGCCACCTGCAGCCAGTCGTCACGCGACCGATCCACGCCAGCGCAGCTGAGAGGCTCCGGCCTGGCGAAGAAATCTTGTTGGGCGCGCATGCCGGCGTCCGACTTCACGCGAACTTCGGCCGACGCTTCTGCGGGCCAGCCGAGCCGCTCGCCGATGCGAAAGCCGATGCGCTCGTCGATCAGGCTCGAAGGGTGCGCGATTTCCGAGTGGCGGCCGTGCTGGAAACCTGCAACCAGGGAACCGTGTTGCCCGGATCGAACCGTGCCCACTGCTCAACGGAAATCAGCTGGCATGCCTGAGCACGCGTCGCGACGATTCCCATCGGCTCGCACGCCCGAACCGCCGCTGCGTCGACGAGCGGGTCGCGCGAGGATGACGCCAAGGTGGCCAGGATGTCCGCGCTCCTGATGCCTGCCGCATGCCGTGCTTCGAACCGCCGGCCCTCGGCTTCGGAAATGCAGACGCGGTCGCTGCCGCAACGCAATTGCTCTGCTTCATGCGTTTCGGGTGCCGATTGCTGGACGTCTTCGCCGGCGCCGTCGCGCAGTGAGACGAGCACCACCGCGAGAGCGACGAAGGCGATGCCAACCACGGCGATCGACCGCAGGGTCGAATGCAAACCTTCAGGATGCGCCCGCAGACACGAATTCCTTGATCGTCGCCGCCGTCTGCGGCGGCAACACCCCGAACAAGACGCCGATCTTGAATTGCGAGGTCTGGCCGTTGAGGATGCTGTGCGCGACGGTGCCGGTGATCTGCATGTTGACGCTGCGCCCCGCCGCCACCGGCAACGCGATCAGCACCGAGCACGTCTCGCCTTCGGGAATGTTCACGTCGGAGATCAGGCCGATGCCGGTGGCGCTGATGTCGATCGTGCGCACCTCGACGAACTCGGTTCCCGGCCGTCGCCACAGCGCCTTCAAGCGCAGGTCGCGGCGCGGCGTCAGCCGGCGGTCGGGGCCGGGGGTCGTGAGGATGGGTTGGGGCAAGGGCTGGCGCGGGGTGTCGAAGCCCCAAGATTCTCGGCCCTGACGCCGCTGCGCAGCCCGTCACGATCGCCAATTTTGTGGGCCCATTCAAGGCCGGGTGCTCTAAAACATCGGCTGGCGGCATTCACCGGTTGGGGGACGACGCGGCTTGTACGCTCGCCGCCGCCGCCGACGCCGCCCGTTCCGCATCAGGAGCGGCAGACATTCGACGAAGACGTTCGCGCCACTGGGCTGCAAGCTCGTCGACGGTCTTGCCGCTCGCTGCCAGGCGCTGGCGCAGCGCGCCGAGCTCACCGAGGGACGCCGAAGCCGGGATGCGCCGCAGCACAGAGACCGCGGTTCGGCACGCCGAACCCACGATCACATCGGAGGAGTCTCCGGAGACCATGTTCAAGGCATCGCGCTCGTCGTGCAGTGCACGCAGGCGCGCCTCCGGCCACCCGAGTCTCTTGCCCAGGCCGACGCCGATGCCGCGCACGAGCAGCGTGTCGGATCGCGACACGAACAATTCAGCTGTTTTCTCGCAGATCTGCCTTCGGTTGGCATCCATCAGCGCAGCGCCATTGCAGTATGTCGACGGCGTGCTTACCCGGAAATCGTTGGCGGCCGACATGTAGATGGCCGAGACGGCCAGCGCAGCCGCCACCAGCGCGTCGCTGCCGTCTCCGATGCTGTGGTCAGCGAGCAGGCCGGGCAACACGAAGGTCGCGCTGTCGACGCGGTCGGCGGACGCGATCTGGAACATCGCGGCGTCGAGCGCGGCCGCGTTCTTGCGCGCGCTTGCTTCTTCCGCGGCGGCAAACCAGGCGAACGCATTGCCGGGCGAGAGCCGGGCCCACTGTGCGGCGCTCACGAGCTGGCAGGAAGGTGCGTCGGCGGCTGCCTGTCGGCAGACCTGAAACGCCCAACCGTAGACGACCGGATCGCCGGTTCGCATGGCCTTGCGAACGAGCCGCTCGGCCGCGCCTTCGCCGCGGGCCCGCGTCTCGGTGGCATGTCGACCGCAGGCCTCGTCATCGGGCTCGCAACCAGCACGAACCAAGCTCGCCAGATCGGCCTGCAACGCCAGCCAGAAGTCGGCCGCAGCGCTCGTGCGCGGGTCGGTGCTCGCCAGCATCGACGCTACCGCGCGGTCTTCGACGTAGCGCGCCTCACGCTCGAACGCCCACATGCCAACCTGTTCGCTGCGCTCGTCGATGCCCAGGGACTGCAGCTTGCGCTCGCAAGCGACCACGCTGGCGTCGACGACCGGGGCGGGTAAGGCCGCCGTGTCGGCCTGCGTCGCAGGGGCCGACCGTGCAGCCGCCGACGCGGTGCCGTCGACACGGCTCGGAAGCGCAACCGTTCCCGATTCGCGTGAAGCGTGGCGAGCTTGATACAGCGCGACGAGCGCTGCAACGGCGATCGCCGATGCGATGACTGCGATCGACGCCCGCACCCGGCCCGAGGACTTCATTGCCGCCATGTTCGCTCAGGCGGGGCCAGCGTGAGGCACCGGCCGAAGCCGGGCCCGTGGCGAATCAGCGCCTCAGCGCCCGACCATCACCAGCGCTTCCCTCACCGCTGCCACCTGCCGCCGCGAGACGGCGAGCCATTCGCCCACCGGCGCGATGCACACGCCCCAGCCTTCATAGCCTTCCTCGACGCTTTCGCCGGCGATGGCGCGCTTCTCGAGCGCACGCACGGCGCGCTTGGCGACGAGCGCGTTGCGGTGCACGCGCAGGAAGCGGTCGCCCAGGCGCTGCTCGAGTTCGGCCAGCGAATCGTCGAGCACGTGCGTGTGCTCGGCGGTGCGCAGCGTCACGTACTTCAGCTCGGCCTTGAGGTAGAGCACCTCGGAGACCGGTACTCGGATCACGCGGCCGCGGTCGCTCACGATGATCGCCGGGCCGTCTTCTGCCTTGACGAGATCGGCCTGCACGGGCGCAGCGGCCGCCGGTGCGGCGATGCGCTGGGCGACGCGGCGCAGCGCCGCCTGCAGGCGCTCGCGCTTGACCGGCTTGGTCAGGTAGTCGATGGCGTCGAGGTCGAACGCCTTCAAGGCATGCTCGGCGTGTGCGGTGACGAACACCACCGCGGGCGCCGGGTTCAACAGCCGCAATTCGGCGGCGAGCTGGGTGCCGTCGCGGCCGGGCATCTGCACGTCGAGGAGCACCAGGTCGCAGTGGCGGGTCGTGAGCCACACGAGCGCCTGGGCGGCGTTGGCGGCTTCGCCCACGACGCTTACGCGTGGCTCGGCGCATTCGTTGACGAGGCTCTTCAAGCGCATGCGGGCAAGCTCTTCGTCGTCGACGACTAGCACGCGCAGCGGGTCGGGGTGGCCGACCGGGACGGAAATGCCGACAGGGGAGCTGCTGAGGTTCATAGGGGCACCACGATCTGGACGCGGTAAACGTCCTTGTCCTGTCTCGCGTCGAACTGCGCCGCCACATCGTGCATGAGGCGCAGCCGTTCACGAACGTTCTTCAGGGCCATGCCATGACCGGGCCGGGAAGGCTCGGTCGGCACACTGTTGGCGATGGAGAGCACGGCACGACCGAGCTTGACCTTCGTCCGGACCCGGATCACGCCGCCTTCTGCTGACGGCTCGACTCCGTGTCTGACAGCGTTTTCGACCAGCGGCTGCAAAAGTAAAGGCGGCACCCGGGCGCTGGCGGCCTCCGCATCGAGCTCCCACGTGACATGCAACCGGCTTCCGAAACGAATCTGTTCGATGTCGAGGTAGCGCTGCGCGAGATCGACCTCCTCGCCGAGCGAGACCGACTCGGCGCTCTCGCTGATCGCCACGCGAAACAGCTCGGCCAGGTCTTCGAGCACGCCTTCGGCGCGAGCCGGATCGAGCCGCACCAGCGTGAGCGCGGTATTCAGCGTGTTGAAGAGAAAGTGCGGGCGGATGCGCGACTGCAATTCGGCCAGCCGCGCCGTGGTCTCGGCCGGCAGCGTGGCCTGCGCACGCAGCCGAAGCCACTGAAAGATCACGCTCGCCATCGCTGCGCCGGCGATGGCCGGGCCGGGGCCGGCGAGCGAGCTCAGGCCGGCCGCGTTCACGTCGGGAAAGAGCGAGGCCATGAGCTGCGCCGAGCCCCAGCTGGTGAGCGCGCCCAGCACCATCACCGCGCCCCACTGCGCGGCGAGCGGTGCGGCCGCGAGCGGCCGCTTGGCGGCGCACAACACCAGCAGCCAACCGAGTACCGCCGGCAACGCGACGCTGGCACCGGCGGCGGTGAGCGCAAGCCAGTAGCCGAAGCCCGTGGCCGGAAACACCATGCCGATGGCGACGACGCTGGCACCGGCGGCGGTGAGCGCAAGCCAGTAGCCGAAGCCCGTGGCCGGAAACACCATGCCGATGGCGACGGCCGCATGCACGAACAGCACGGCCCGCAACGCCACGCCCACATGGCACACGTCGAACGGCGAGTCGGGCCCGCGCCGCCGCACCACGGGAACCTCGCCGACGAGATCGAACACCGTGGCGCCGAAGCCGGTGGAGCGCGCGCCGCCGGCTTGCGCAGCCTTGGCCGAGCCTGCACCCATCATGATCGGCGCGGTGCCGCCGATAGAATCCGTCGGGTCGTGGCGTGGCTCATGGCTCGCATTGTCCTCAAGCGATGCCACCCGCGGGAGCGGTGTTGCGCGGACAGCGACACGGAAGCTCCGCTTGTTTCGTGCGTTCTCGCACGCTGCGAACGCCCACCCCGTGTGCCGCCCGCTCCCATTCGCCAGACCGCACGATGCCCACCAGCCAGTTCGACAAGAAATCCGAAGCCTGGTCGGCCCTGTTCAGCGAGCCGACGAGCGCGCTGGTGCAGCGCTACACCGCCAGCGTGACCTTCGACCAGCGCCTCTGGCGGGCCGACATTGCGGGCAGCCTGGCCCATGCCGGCATGCTCGGTGCGCAGAAGATCATCTCGCCCGCAGACGTGGAAGCGATTCACCGCGGGCTCGCGAAGATCATCGAAGAGATCGAAAGCGGCGCTTTCGAATGGCGCACCGAGCTCGAAGACGTGCACCTCAACATCGAGGCCCGGCTGGTGCAGCTCGAGGGCGACGCCGGCAAGCGCCTGCACACCGGCCGCTCGCGCAACGACCAGATCGCGACCGACGTGCGCCTGTGGCTGCGCGACGAGATCGATGCCGTCGTCACGCTGCTCGTCGAATTGCAGCGCACGCTCGTCGGGCTGGCTGAAAAGCACACCGACACCATCCTGCCGGGCTTTACGCACCTGCAGGTGGCGCAGCCGGTGTCGTTCGCGCACCACCTGCTGGCCTACGTGGAGATGTTCAGCCGAGACGCCGAGCGCATGGCCGAAGTTCGCGTGCGCACCAACCGTTTGCCGCTGGGTGCGGCCGCGCTCGCCGGCACGAGCTACCCGCTGGATCGCGAGAGCGTGGCGCTCGCGCTCGGCATGGAAGGAATCTGCAGGAACAGCATCGACGCAGTGAGCGACCGCGACTTCGCGATCGAGTTCACGTCGGCAGCGAGCATCGCCATGGTCCACGTCTCGCGCCTGAGCGAGGAGCTGGTGCTGTGGATGAGCCAGAGCTTCGGCTTCATCGCGCTGGCCGACCGCTTCACCACCGGCTCGTCGATCATGCCGCAGAAGAAGAACCCCGACGTGGCCGAGCTGGCGCGCGGCAAGAGCGGCCGCGTCGTCGGCCACCTGATGAGCCTGCTGATGTTGATGAAGGGCCAGCCACTGGCCTACAACAAGGACAACCAGGAAGACAAGGAGCCGCTGTTCGACAGCGTCGACACGCTGAAGGACACGCTGCGCGTGTTCGTGGAGATGGTGCCGGGCATCGTCGTGAAGCCGGAGGCGATGGCGATGGCCGCCACGCGCGGCCATGCCACGGCCACCGACCTGGCCGACTACCTCGTCGGCAAGGGCCTGCCGTTTCGCGACGCGCACGAAGCCGTGGCACGCGTCGTCAAGCACGCCAGCGAGCTCGGCGTGACGCTCGGCGAACTCCCGCTCGCGGAGCTGCAGCGCCTGCACCCGTTGATCGAAGCCGACGCGCAACCGCTGCTCACGCTGCAGGGCTCGCTCGCTTCGCGTCGCAGCGTCGGCGGCACCGCGCCCGAGCGCGTGAAGGAAGAGATCGCGCGGCATCGGCAGCGGCTGGCATAGCAGGCAGGTCGCTTGCCCGCATCGGCTCCTGTGCATCCGGGCCTGGCCGCGATGCGTAGGCCACGCCCATGACTTTTCCCTCGACCCGCATGCGCTTTCGACCCGTTCTCCTCGCCACGTTCGCCACCTTCGGCGCACTCCTCCTCCTCGCGGCCTGCTCGCCGCTGCGCACCCTCAACGCGCTGGTGCCGAGCGACACGTCGCGCGTCAGCAGCGACGTGTCCTACGGCCCGTTGCAGCGCCACAGGCTCGACGTCTATGCGCCCGTCACGGCTGCGCCCGCGGCCGGCTTTCCGGTGGTGGTGTTCTTCTACGGCGGCAACTGGATCAGTGGCGAGCGCGCCGAGTACAAATTCGTGGGCGAGGCGCTCGCGGCACGCGGCGTGCTCACGCTGGTGGCCGACTACCGGCTCTATCCCGAGACCGCGTATCCCGGCTTCCTCGAAGACTCGGCGCTCGCCGTCGCCTGGAGTCTCGAGCACGCGAAGGCGCTCGGCGGCGACCCGAAGCGCGTGTTCGCGATGGGTCACAGCGCGGGCGGCTACAACGCCGCCATGCTGGCGCTCGATGCGCGCTGGCTGAAGGCGGTGGGCCACGCGCCCGCCGAGTTGCGTGGCTGGATCGGCCTGGCCGGTGCCTACGAGTTCTTCCCGCTCGAAGAAGGCCAGCCGGCGCGGCCGGTCTTTCACCATCCCGACTACCCGAAGGATGGCCAGCCGATTCCGTTCGTCATGCCCTCGTCGCTACGCGCCTTCCTTGGCGGCCCGGTGGTCGACAGGATCGTGAGCCCGCAGCGCAGCACGCTGGCGATGGCGGCGAAGCTGCGCGAGCAAGGCGTGCCGGTCGAGCTGCACATGTACGAAGGCATCAGCCATCAGCTGCTGATCGGCAGTTTCGCGCGGCCGCTGCGCGGGCGTTCGACCGCGCTCGCCGATGTGACGGCCTGGATCGCGGCGAACTGACCGCGGTGGTGCGGCCCCAGCGGGCTCTTCGCGGCGCTGCAACGGTCCCTGAATCCCGCGAGCGGGCGCGGCGACAATCTCGCCAATTCCTGCCCGAGGATCTGCCGTGCCCGCATCCGCCCCCATCCCCAGCCCGCTGCACGCGGCCATCGATGCCGCCGCCACCGCTCTCGAGCCACGCATGATCGAGTGGCGCCGTGACCTGCACGCGCACCCCGAGCTCGGCAACCGCGAGTTCCGCACCGCCGGCATCGTCGCGGCGCACCTGCGCTCGCTCGGCTTCGACGACGTGCGCACCGAGGTTGCGGTGACCGGTGTCGTCGGCCTGCTGAAGGGCAAGCTGCCCGGCCCCGTGGTTGCGCTGCGGGCCGACATGGACGGCCTGCCCGTGAAGGAGCGCGTCGACCTGCCCTTCGCCTCGAAGGTCGAGACCGAATGGAACGGCGAGACCGTGGGCGTGATGCATGCCTGCGGGCACGACGGTCACGTCGCCATCCTGATGGCGGTGGCCTCGGTGCTGGCCGGCCTGCGCGAGCAGCTCGCGGGCAGCGTGAAGTTCATCTTCCAGCCGGCCGAGGAGCTGCCTCCCGAAGGTGAAGAAGGCGGCGCGCAACTCATGATCAAGCAGGGCGCGCTCGAGAACCCGGCGCCCGATGCGATCTTCGGCCTGCACGTCACCTCGGCCCTGCCCACCGGCCTGATCGGCTACCGCTCGGGACCCACGATGGCCAGCGCCGACAACTTCCGCATCACCGTCGAGGGCCGGCAGACGCATGGCGCGATGCCGTGGCGCGGCGTCGATCCGATCGTCGCCGCCGCGCAGGTGGTGCTCGGGCTGCAGACCATCGTGAGCCGGCAGATCGACATCGCCAGCGAGCCTGCGGTGATCACCATCGGCGTCATCAAGGGTGGCCTGCGCGAGAACATCATTCCCGACACGGTGGAGATGCGCGGCACCATCCGCACCTTCAACGAAGAGATGCGAAACGACATCCATGTGCGCGTGAAGGAGACGGCGGAGTCGATCTCCAAGGCTTCGCGCGCCGGCTGCACGGTATGCATC
>Ga0209724_1002573_pt1 | contig 15393 bp, 15 predicted proteins | sample grotaG_FD_184143 | JGI IMG/M metagenome (GOLD analysis project Ga0209724, IMG submission 184143) | Glacier valley bacterial and archeal communities from Borup Fiord, Nunavut, Canada, to study Microbial Dark Matter (Phase II) -... | ecosystem: Environmental > Aquatic > Freshwater > Ice > Glacier ...
CCACCGGCTGGACAGAAGCCATCGTGCGCGGCCTGGTACTCGGAGTGGCGGCCTACGGCGCGTACGACCTGACCAACCTCGCGATCATTCGCGACTGGCCGGTGAAGATCAGCGTCATCGACATGGCGTGGGGCGCCTTCATCAGCGCCGCAGCGACCGCAGCCGCCTACGCGACGACCTGGGCCCGCAGCTGACGCTGCCCGCGCTGCTTCATCGCGCGGCCGTTACCCGCCACACGACGTTGCCCACGTCGTCGGCCACCAGCAGGGCGCCGGTCTTGTCGATGGTCAGGCCCACCGGCCGGCCGTTCGCGTGGCCGTCGGCGTTCAGGAAACCGGTGAGCACGTCGACCGGCGGGCCCGAGGGCTTTCCGTTGGCGAAGGGCACAAAGATCACCTTGTAGCCGCTGTGCGGCTTGCGATTCCACGAGCCGTGCTGGCCGATGAACATGCCGTTGGTGTAGGGCGCCGGCAGTTTGGCGCCCTCCGACGACACCAGGCCGAGCGATGCGGTGTGCGGGCCGAGCGCGTAGTCGGGAGCGATCGCGCGCGCCACCAGCTCGGGCCGCTGCGGCTCGACGCGCACGTCGACGTGCTGGCCGTAGTAGCTGTACGGCCAGCCGTAGAAGCCGCCGTCGCGCACCGAGGTGAGGTAGTCGGGCACCAGATCGCTGCCGATCTCGTCGCGCTCGTTGGCCACCGTCCACAGCACGCCGTCGCTGGCCCAGGCCATGCCGTTGGGGTTGCGGATGCCGGCCGCGAAGATCCGGTTTGCGCCGGTCTTGGCGTCGATCTCCCAGATCGCCGCGCGGCCTTCTTCGGCTGCCATCCCGTTCTCGCCGACGTTGCTGTTCGAGCCCACGGTCGCATAGAGCTTGCTGCCGTCTGCACTGGCGATGATGTTCTTGGTCCAGTGATGGTTGATCGTGCCGGCCGGCAGCGACGACACCACGGAGGGTGCAGCGTCGATGCGCGTGGCGCCATCGGTGTACGGGAACCGCACCACGCCGTCTGAGTTGGCAACGTAGAAATCATTGCCGACGAGCGCCATGCCGAATGGCGAGTGCAGGTTGGCGAGGAACACGCCCTTGTCCTTGGCGCTGCCGTCGGCGTTGACGCCGCGCAGGATCGAGATGCGATTCGCGCTCGGCGTGCCTGCGCCGGCACGCTTCATCACCAGCTTCATGACGAAGCCCCTGACGCCTTTGCTGTCGTCGGGCTTGGGCGGCGCGTTGGTCTCGGCGACCAGCACATCGCCATCGGGCAACGTGTAGAGCCAGCGCGGGTGGTCGAGGCCGGTGGCGTACGCTTGTACCGAAAGGCCCGTCGCGGCCACGGGCATGTCGCCCGGTGCCCAGGGCTTGGCTGGCGCGATGTTCACCGTCGGCAGCAGCGTCTTGTTCGGGCTCGGCAATTGCGGCGTGGGCCCGAAGCCTGCGCTCTCGGGCAAGGTGGCGGTCTCTCCGCAGGCAACGAGTGCAGCGGCGAGGGCGAGGCTGGAAAGAGGGAAAGCACGGTTCATGTGAACTCCTGGGCAATCGACACGCCCGTCGCTGCCGGGCGGTTCGCACGGGCCCGCCGTCGCGCCGCACACTGGGGCCATCGACCGGAGATCGCCATGACCCCGACACGCGCCACCGCCCGACCGCTGCACCGCTCCATGCGCCTCTACGCCAGTGGCCACGCGGCCCTGATCGTGGGTGCGTGGGCCATGAACGTGTCGGGTTCGATGTGGCCGATGGCACTGGCCGCATCGGCCTCACTGATGCTGACCGTGCCGATCGTGCGCCATCTGATCGCACCACGCTCCTCGCGACGCCTGTAGGAGCGCACCGACGCGCTGCTCGCCGGGCAGACGACCCGGAGTGACGGCTGCAACCGCTAGCCGTCAGCGCTTCGTCGATCGAAGCTCACGCTCCGAATCCACTCACTCGGAGCGAGACGATGACCACCAACGACAAACCCATGCTGACCGGCCTGTTCCGTGACCGCGACAGTGCCGAGCGCGCCTATCAATCGATTTCCGACCGCGGCTACACCCGCGACGACGTCAACGTCGTGATGTCGGACGAAACCCGCACGAAGCATTTCACCGGCTCCACCACGGGCCGCGAGACCGAACTCGGCAACAAGGCAGCCGAGGGCGCCGGTATCGGCGGCGCGATCGGCGGCAGCCTAGGCGCCATTGCGGCGGCGATCGCGGCGGTCGGTACGACGATCGCATTGCCGGGCTTGGGCATCGTGATCGCAGGCCCGATCGCGGCGGCCATCGCAGGCGCAGGCGCGGGGGCAGCGACCGGCGGCATCGTCGGTGCGCTGGTCGGCTGGGGCATTCCCGAAGAGCGCGTCAAGGAATACGACCAGGGCATCCGCGACGGCGGCATCCTGATGGCGGTGCGGCCGAAGAACGACGCCGATGCCGACTATCTCGCTGAGTCATGGCGCTCCAGCCGAGGCGAACACGTCTACCGCTGAATCCGACCGCTGAATCGGATGGCCGTTCACGTTGCGTGAGCGGTCATCGGGTTCATTTGGGATTGATCTCGATCAGCTCGACCTCGAAGCGCAGCGTGGCGTTGGGCGGGATGACCGCTCCCGCGCCGCGTTCACCGTAGGCCAAGGCGGGCGGGCAGACGAGCTCCGCCTTGCCGCCGACCTTGATGCGCTGCACCCCTTCGGTCCAGCACTTGATCACACGAGCGAGCGGAAACGTCGCGGGTTGGCCACGCGAATACGAGCTGTCGAACTCGGTACCGTCCATGAGCGTGCCACGGTAATGCACCTTGACGGTATCGGCCGCGGTGGGGCTCGGTCCCTTCCCCTCGCGCAACGACTTGTAGCCGAGGGCGGGCGCACCAGCCGAAGCCGCTGAAGAAGCTGCGGGGACCTGAGCTGCTGCCATGGTGAACGAGGCCGCAGCGAGCGTAGCCACGACGATGCGTGATGGCGCGAAATCAATAGTCATTGCGTCATTCTGACGCAGGACCGACATGCCCATCACTTCCGGAATCGCCATGCCCCGCCTGCTCGCTGCCTTGCTTCTCGCCGCCTCCACGCTCGCCACCGCGCAGGCGCCCGCACCGACCGCGCGCACGCGCGGCACGGTCGAAAAGGCCGACGCGGCCAGCCTCGTCGTGAAGCTGAAGAACGGCGAAACCATGACGTACGTCTATGCCGACAATTTCGTCGTGAGCGAAGTTCTGCCGGTGGAACCGGCGATGCTGCAGGCCGGCACCTTCATCGGTACGGCCGCCGTGCCCGGCGCCGACGGATCGCTCTCGGCGCTCGAGGTGCTCGTCTTTCCCGAAGCGGCGCGCGGCACCGGTGAAGGCCACGGCCCGTGGGACTCGCAACCCGGCGCGACGATGACGAATGCGACGGTTTCGTCGATCGCCGCAGGCAACGGCGCGCGCACGATGACGCTTCGCTACAAAGACGGTGAGAAGACCATCCGCGTGCCCGACGGCGTGCCCATCGTCACCGTGAAGCCGGGTGATCGCTCGTTGCTGGTTCCGGGCGCCAAGCTGATGGTGATCTCGCAGGTGCGCGGCGGCCAGCCGACCGCGCTGCGCGTGCTGGCGGGTCGGGATGGGTTCGAGCCGCCGATGTGATGGCACTCTGCGCCGCGGGCTATTTGCTCCAGGTGTCCTTCAGCGTCGAGATGCGGTTGAAGACCGGATGTGCCGGCGTGTGGTCGACACGGTCCGCCACGAAGTAGCCGTGACGCTCGAACTGAAATTTCGCATCGGCCGATGCCGTCGCGAGGGATCGTTCGACGTAGCCTGAAGCGACGCGCTTGCTCTGCGGGTTCACGCTGGCGAGAAAGTCCTTGCCGCCGGCGTCGGGTTGAGCTTCGGTGAAGAGGCGGTCGTACAGGCGAACCTCGGCCGGCAACGCGTCGTGCGCGCCGAGCCAGGTGATCGCGCCCTTGACCTTGACCGCGTCGGCGCCGGGCGTTCCGCTCTTCGTGTCGGGAACGAGTTTGGCGAGAATTCGGCTCGCCTCGCCCGCCGCGTTTTTTTCGCAGCCGGTGCATTCGATCACGTAGCCGTACTTGAGCCGGACGCGGTTGCCGGGGAAAAGCCGGAAGAAGCCCTTTGGCGGCTGCTGGGCGAAGTCGTCGCGCTCGATCCACAGCTCGGGACCGAGCTCGAAACGGCGCTCGCCCAGCTCGGGATGCTGCGGATGCATCGGCGCATGGCACGCCTCCCGGTGGGCCTCGCTGCCGAACACCTCGGCCCAGTTCTCGAGCAGCAGGGGCAGCGGGTCGATCACCGCCATCGCACGCGGCGCCTTCGCGTCGAGATCGTCGCGCAGGGCGATGTCGAGGCTGGCGTAGTCGGTCCAGCCACCGGCCTTGCTCGTGCCGGCGCGCTCGCACATCGTGCGCACGGCTTCGGGCGTATAGCCGCGGCGGCGCAGGCCGGCGAGGGTGGGCATGCGCGGGTCGTCCCAGCCGTCGACGATGCGCTCGTCGACGAGCTGCTTCAGCTTTCTCTTGCTGGTGATGACGTAGGTCACGTTGAGCCGCGCGAACTCGTACTGGTGCGGCCGCGGCTGCGCGAGCAGGCCCAGCGTGCACAGCGTGTCGAGCAGCCAGTCGTAGAACGGCCGCTGGTCCTCGAACTCGAGCGTGCAGATCGAGTGCGTGATGTTCTCGAGCGCGTCTTCGATCGGGTGCGCGTAGGTGTACATCGGGTAGATGCACCACGTGTCGCCGGTGTTGTGATGGGTCGCCCGCTTGATGCGGTAGAGAGCCGGATCGCGCAGGTTGATGTTCGGGCTCGCCATGTCGATCTTCGCGCGCAGCACCGCAGCGCCATCGGCGAGCTCGCCGGCCTTCATCTGGCGCAGCCGCGCCAGGTTTTCAGCCGGCGTGCGCGAGCGGAACGGGCTGTCGGTGCCAGGCGTGACGAAGTCGCCGCGATGCGCGCGCATCTCGTCGGCGCTCTGCTCGTCGACGTAGGCGTGGCCGGCTTCGACCAGCGCTTCGGCCGCGCGGTACATGAAGCCGAAATAGTCGCTGGCGTAGTAGAGGTGCGAAGCCGATGCGTCGCTCAGGGCAGGCTCGGCCGCGTGCCAGTCGAAGCCGAGCCAGCGCACCGCATCGACGATCGCGTCGACGTATTCCTGCTCTTCCTTCTCGGGATTCGTGTCGTCGAAGCGCAGGTGGCAGATGCCGCCGTACTCCTTCGCGAGACCGAAGTTGAGCGTGATGCTCTTGGCATGGCCGATGTGCAGGTAGCCGTTCGGCTCGGGCGGGAAGCGCGTGCGGATGCGGGCCGGGTCGGCCGGTGCGTTCGCGTGATGCGCTGCGTCGCCCGGCGTGCCGGCGAAGCGGCGCGACGCATAGGTGCCTTCGGCGAGATCGCGCTCGACGATGTGGCGCAAGAAATTGCTGGCGGGGCTGGGTTCCTTGGAAGGCGAATTCATGCGGTCTCGAAGACGGTCTGGGCCGACTGGGAATTCTAGGTGGCCGGTTCGGCGGCACGACGGCGACACCGCATTGCCTTTCGACATGCACCGCGGGCCAACGTGGCGGCGCCTGACGGCTACCACGCGCGACAGGTTGACGCCGAGCCGGTTCCCGGGTACCTGCCGAAGCCGCGCGCGTGGCTGCCATCCTTGCCGCCGCTGCCCCGATTCGGCGGCTGCACCACGACCGCGACCGCGACCGCGACCGCGACGGCTGGCGTGATTCCGGCTGGCACGGCCGCGACGCCAATCGCGACCATGACCGTGGCGGTGATCGCGGCCGAAGCGGTGACCACGACCGCGGCGGGAATCGCCGCCGAAACAGGCAGGCGCTCCGCCTGCCGCCGGGCGCTACATCGCCTTGAACAGGTGGGTGTAGAGCCGGCTCACGACGAGCTTTTCGGGTCGGCCGCGCAGCGTCAGCGTGACCTTGCCGGCTTCGTCGCGCAGCACCGAGCCGATCGCGTCGGCACGCACCACGGTGCCGCGGTGGATCTGCCAGAAGTGCGATGCATCGAGCATCGGCAGCAGCTCGCGCAGCGCGGTGCGGATGAGGTGCTCGCGAACGGCGGTGATCACGCGCACGTACTTGTCGGCCGCTTCGAAATACAGCACGTCGCCGATCGGCACCATGTGGATGGCGTTGCCGCTGCCGGCCTGGATCACCTGCAGCGGCTGGCCCGACGGCGGCGGCACACCCATCGCCAGGGCACTCGCACCGAGCAAGCCGCGTAGCTGCTCCACGACGCGGCCGAGTTCCCCGCCGTTGCCGCTCGCCTCGGCGCCACGCACCTGAAGCGCCTGGCGCAGCCGCTCGCAGGTCTGCGCCAGGCGCGCTGGCTGCACCGGCTTGAGCACGTAGTCGAACGCGGCGCGGTCGAACGCTTCGAGCGCGTACTGGTCGTAGGCGGTCACGAACACGATCAGCGGAAACGGTGCGCCGTCTTCGGGCCAGTCTTCGGCCAGTGCGCGCGCGGCCTCGAGGCCGCTCATGCCCGGCATGCGGATGTCGAAGAACGCAACTTCGGGCGAGAGCGCCAGTGCGCTCTCCACGGCCGACTCGCCGTTGCCCACGCTGGCCACGATCGCGAGCTCGGGCCAGGTGCGTTTCAGCTCGGTGGCGAGGCTGGCCGCGAGCAGCGGCTCGTCTTCGGCGATCAGGGCGCGCGGGTTCACGGCGCCACCTTCGCAGTCTCTGTCGTGAACGGCAGGCGCACGCTGGCCAGCGTGCCTTCGCCGCCGCCCGCGGGCTCGAACGCGAACGATGCACGAGCGCCGTACAGCGTTGCCAATCGCTCGCGCACATGGGCCAGCCCGAAGCTGGCGCCGCTGGGGGTTTCGGGCCCGGGACCGATGCCGTCGTCACGCACAGAGATCACGAGCACGTCGCCTTCGCGCCGCGCGACGACCTCGATGCGGCCGCCCGCGACCTTGGGCTCGAGACCGTGCTTGATGCTGTTCTCGACCAGCGGCTGCAGCAGCAGCGGCGGCACCAGCGCCGCTGCGACCTCGGGCGGCAGCTCGAATCGCATCTGCAGCCGAGGCCCCATGCGGATCTGCATCAGTGCGAGGTAGTCGGCGAGGCGCGAGAACTCGTCGGCCAGCGGATGGAAGCGTTCGCGCGATCCGGCCAGCGAAGCGCGCAGGAAGGCGATGAGCCGGTCGAGCATCGCCTGCGCGCGGTCGGCGTCGACGCCGATCAGCGCGCGCAGGTTGGCCAGCGTGTTGAACAGCATGTGCGGCTCGAGCTGCGACTCGAGCAGCATCAGCTGCTGCTCGGCCGCCTGGCGCTGCGCACGTTCGACCTCGGCGCGCTGGGCCGAGATCACTTCGCGCGACTGGAAGAAGTAGGTGATCGTCATCGCCGGCACGAGGGCCAGCACGAGCAGCGAGATCGTCTGCCGCCAGCTCGAGTTGAACGGCCCGGGCTCGTTCAGGCCGAGCAGCTGGTTGGCGATCTCGTTGCCGGCCGCGTAGCCGAGCACTGCGCCGATGCCGACGATTGCCACCATCCACGCCCAGCCGGGCCAGCGGCCGCGCGGGGCATGGTGGCTTGGCTCGGCCGCCGGCCGCCGATGCACCGCGAGGCTGCGCGCCCCGTCGATGAACAGCCAGCACATCAGCGAGATGCTGATGGAGTAGACCAGCGTGGTCATGAAGCCGCCGCGTGTCAACGTCAGCGTCCAAAGGCAGATCGCGACGCCGACGCCTGCGATCGCCGTCTTCAAGCCCCGCAGGGCGAAGCCGCGCCAGCGCTGTTCGGCTGGCGCGGCGAGGGCGGTCGCACGAGCGGCGTTCATGCGCGCAATTCTCGCCGGCGCAGCTGCCACAGCTGCCGGCCGCGCACCGCGAAGGCGCCGGCGAACAGGCCGTAGGCGAAGCAGAAGGGCACTGCGAAGACGGCGTCGCTCGCAGCCTGCGGATGCAGCGCGAGGCTCGTGCCGGCAACGTATTTGATCGTGAACAGGCCGACGATCAGCGCCAGCGGCAGCCAGCTTCCGGCCACGTGCACGCGGTCGAGCGCATCGCTCCACCGGCCTTCGGCGCGCGGCAGCCAGCGCGGTACGAGGCTGAAGGCCAGCCCGGCGCCGGCCAGCCACGCCGCGAGCGTGGCCGCACCGAGACCGAAGCTGCTGGCGACGCCGGCGAGCGACAGCACGAACGGTGCTGCCGGCAAGGCCGCGGCACGCGCGGCGCCGAGGGTGTGCGGGCGCGCTTGCGAGAGGCCGAGGGCCACGAGCCCGGCGAGCAGGAACCAGATGCGGACGGGGGTGCCGTGGAGGGTGGTGATCAGCGTCATGTGCGTCTCCGGTGGGTGGGCGATCGGTGGCGAAGGCTGCAATGTGCCGAGGCCTCCCCTTTGCAGCGACGCCTTTGCGACCAGGCGCCTTCCCGCTGCGCGAAAGGCCGCCCTGGCGTCGTGGGTTGCCTCCGGCAGCGCGGCTATATTCGTCGCGGCTGCGTCCTTCGGCGCACGGGAGAGGCGATGCGATCGGGGGTTCGAGGGCGGCAGGCACACAGGTGGGTCGCGCTGCCGATCACGGCGGCGATGGCGGCCACGCTGATCGCGGCGTGCTCGTCGACGCCGACAGCGCCGAGCGCCTCGTCGCGACCTACGACGAACGCGCCGCCGCCGGCGATCACGCCAGCGCCATCGGTGACGGTGACTCCGCCTCGAGACGCATCGACCGCAAGCGTCGCCACGCCTTTCGCGTCGCTGGCGCCGCTGTCGCCGGCTGCTGTGCTGGCTCGCGCTGCCGCGGCTTCGGGCAACCCCCCGCTGCCCGTGCCGCCGCCCGTCTCCGCGGCCGTGGCGGCGCGTTTCCCCGAGCCGGCGATCGTTTTCGCCACGCCGGCGTTCGAAGGCGGCCGGCAGGCCTTCACACGCATCGGCGAGTTGCACGACGTGCTCGCGGGTTTGGAGCGCGACGCCGCGCTCGGCGACGCGGCCGCCGCGCCGCGCACGCGCGTGCAACTGCTCGCGCTCGGCAGCTCGCAGGGCGGTTTGCCGATCGAGGCGCTGGCTTTCACGCGCGCGCTGGTGGTCGAGCCCGCACCGCTGGCTGCGGCGTTGGCCGCGTCGTCGGTGCCCGCTCCACCGCAGCCGTCGCGCAGGCCCGCCGTGATCATCGTTGCCGGCCAGCATGGCGACGAGCCGGCCGGTGGCGAAGCGCTGATCGTGCTCGCGCAGGAGCTGGCCGCGGGTCGGCTCGAACCGGTGCTCGCCAAGGTCGACGTGATCCTGGTGCCGCGCGCCAACCCCGACGCGGCGGCGCTGTTCCAGCGCGAAGCTTCCGACGGCAGCGATGTCGATCGCGACCACCTGCTGCTGCGCACGCCCGAAGCCCAGGCGCTCGCGAGGCTGCAAAGCGAAGTGGCGCCGGTGGTCATGCTCGAGATGCAGGAGTACGCCGTCTACGGTCCCTTCGTCGACAAGCTCGCTGCCTGGCCGCGCTTCGACGCTCAACTGCAGTACGCGACCGTCGCCAACATGGCGCCCTTTGTCACGCGCGCGGCCGAAGAGTGGTTCCGCCTGCCGCTGATCGCCAGCCTGCGCTCGGCCGGCCTCGGTGCCGACTGGCTGGCAACGACTTCGGCCGACGCAGCGGATCGCAGGTTCTCGATGGGTGGCATCGGCCCGCAGCTCGGCCGCAACGCCGCCGGCTTGCGCCATGCGGTGAGCCTGGTGGTGGCCACGCGAGGCGGCGGCATGGGTCGCGCCGACCTGAAGCGCCGCGTTCAGACGCAGCTCGTCGCCGTGCGCAGCGTGCTCGCCAGCGCGTCGCTGCACGCGGCCGATCTGGCCAAGCTGCACGCCTTCGTCGATCGCGACACGGCTTCGAAGGCGTGTCGCGGCGAGGCCGTGATCGAGGCCGCCCCGACGTCGAGCGAGTACGCCCTGTCGGTGCTCGACCGCGAGACGGGTGCCATCCGCCGCGTCGACGTCGCCTGGGATTCGGCGCTCGAGTTGCGCCCGCTGAAGAGCCGTGCGCGGCCTTGCGGCTACTGGCTCGCGGCGAGCGAGACCGAAGCCGTGCGCCACCTGCGGCTGCTGGGCATCGACGTGCAGCAGATGGACGAGGGCGCGGAGCTGCGCGGCGAATCCTGGCGCGAGCTCTCGCGCTCGGCCCTGCCCGCTGCGGCCGCACCCGCGCCGGGTACGCTGCGCATCGCCGTGCAGACCGTGCCCGCGTTGCTCGACATCGCGGCCGGTGGCTACTACGTACCGCTCGACCAGCCGCTCGCCAACCTCGCCATCGCCGCGCTCGAGCCCGAGTCGCCGGCCGGCTTCGCGGCGAACCGGTTGATCGAGAGCGTGGCTTCGAGCGCGCGCATCCTGCAGCGGCCGTCGAGCCGCATGACCGCGGTGCCGTGACGCGGTTCCGTCATCTGTAAGTTCGCGCACCGCTCGCCGACCCCACATCGTCAACTCGAGGATCATCGGAGTTTTATGGACACTTCAGAGAGCGAGCGACTCCCCGTCGCCGAAGCCATGCCGATCGCACGGCGCATCTACCGGCACAGGCTGCCGGTACGCCTGATGCACTGGATCAACGTCGTGTGCCTGGTGGTGATGCTCGGCAGCGGCCTCAACATCTTCAACGCGCACCCCACGCTGTACTGGGGCAACGACTCGGTGACCGGCACGCCGTGGCTTTCGATGCGGGGCGAGAACACGGCCGCCGGCCCGGTCGGCAAGACGCGCCTCGGCAGCACCGACTTCACCACCACCGGCGTGCTCGGCATGTCGAAGGTCGAGGGGCAGGCGACCTCGCGAGGCTTCCCGAGCTGGGCCACGATTCCCGGCACGCAGTGGCTGGCCGCGGCGCGCAACTGGCACCTGTTCTTCGCCTGGCTGTTCGTAATCAACGGTGTTTGCTACGTGGCCTACACCGTGTTCAGTCGGCACCTCGTGCGCGATCTGATTCCAACGAGAGACGAGCTGAAAAACATCGGCCGCTCGATCCTCGACCATGTGAAGTTCAAGCACCGGACCGGCGACGCGGCCAAGCGCTATGACGTGTTGCAAAGCCTCGCCTATCTCGTCGTCATCTTCGGCCTGCTGCCGCTGGTGGTGGTGTGCGGCCTCGCGCTTTCGCCGCGGCTGAACACGGTGTTCACCGGCTGGGTCGATCTGCTGGGTGGCCGGCAGTCGGCACGCTCGCTGCACTTCCTCGCCGCGGCCGGCCTGGTGCTGTTCGTGATCGTGCACGTGGCCCAGGTCTTCATCGCCGGCGTGTGGAACGAGATGCGGTCGATCATCACCGGCTGGTACAGGATTCCCGAAGACCACCCCAAGCAGGAGGTGCGGCCATGAGTGCAACGAAGAAGACCTTCACCCTGATGCGCTCGAACCAGCGCGAGCGCCGCCACCTGCTGCGCGGCGCCTTCGCCGCGGCCGGTGCCGCCGTGCTCACCGGCTGCGACAAGCTCTCGCACAACGAAGGTTTCGTCGAGACGCTCAAGAGCGCGCAGAGGCTGAACCAGGCCGCGGCCGACATCGTCGCGCCGCGCTCGGCGATGGCGCAGGAATTCACGCAGGCCGACGTGGCACCGGTCTTCCGCAGCAACGGCACGCTGAACCCGGGCGACGCCGACTACGTTGCGCTGCGCGACTCGGGGTTCGCCGCCTACAAGCTCAAGATCGGCGGCCTGGTCGAAGCGCCGGCCGAGTTCACGCTCGAGCAGATCCGCGCCATGCCGGCGCGAACGCAGATCACGCGGCACGACTGCGTCGAGGGCTGGAGCTGCATCGGCAAGTGGAAGGGCGTGCAGCTCGGGCCGCTGCTCGACCAGGTGAAGCCGAAGCCGGAAGCGAAGTTCGTGCTGTTCCGCTGCTACGACTCGATGGACGGGCCGAGCCTCGACGGCAAGGACTCGCGCTATTACGAAACCATCGGCCTCGACGAAGCGCATCACGCGCAGACCCTCCTCGCCTACGAACTCAACGACAAGGCGCTGCCGGTGAGCAACGGTGCGCCACTGCGCTGCCGCGTCGAGCGCCAGCTCGGCTACAAGCAGGCCAAGTACATCCGCTCGATCGAGCTCGTTGCGAGCTTCGACGCCATCCGTGGCGGCAAGGGCGGCTATTGGGAAGACGAAGGCTACGAGTGGTATGGAGGCATCTGACGCCATGAACACGCACACCCGTTTCGGTTCCCGGGCCCGCTCGGTCGCGGTTGCTTTCGCGCTCGCGCTCTCGTTCGGCGCAACGGCCGGGGAGGTCGCCTACTCGAAGGCCGCCTTCGAGAGCGCGATCGCCGCGGGCAAGCCGGTGATCGTCGACTTCAAGGCTTCGTGGTGCCCCACCTGCAAGGCACAGCAGCCCATCGTCGATGCGCTGCTCGCCGAGCCGAAGCGCAAGGCCGTGACGCTTTTCGCCGCCGACTACGACACCGAAGCCGCGCTCAAGAAGCAGCTGCGCGTGGCGCAGCAGAGCACCTTCGTCGTCTTCAAGGGCGGCAAGGAAGTCGGCCGTTCCACCGGCCAGACCGACCGCGCACAGATCGCCGCGCTGTTCGACCAGGCGCTCTGATCTGGAATTCGGCGGCGCGACCTTCGCGCTCGCCTACGCGGCGGGCGTGCTTTCGACGCTTTCGCCCTGCGTCGTGCCCATCCTGCCGATCCTGATCGCGAGCGCGCTGGCCCAGCATGCGTTTGGCTTGTGGGCACTCGCCGGCGGCCTGGCACTGTCGTTCGCGATGGTCGGAATCTTCCTGGCCACGGTGGGGCTCACGATCGGCATCGACAGTGCGGTCGTGCACATCATCGCCGGCGTGTTGCTCATCGCGTTCGGCGCGGTGATGGCCTTTCCCGCGCTGCAGCGCGGGTTCGCGAGCGCGACGGCGCGCATCGCGTCCGGCGGGGACCGCGTGCTCGCGAAGGTCGAAGGCCGCGGCTGGCGAGGACAGTTCGCCGTCGGCCTGCTGCTCGGCGTGGTGTGGACGCCATGCGTCGGCCCGACGCTCGGTGCGGCCAGCACGCTCGCGGCGCAGGGCACGCAACTCGGCTCCGTGGCGCTGCTGATGCTCGTGTTCGGGCTCGGCGCTGCGTCGCCGCTGGTGGCCATCGGCACGCTGTCTCGCAGGTTCGCGATCGGCTCGCGGCCGGGTTGGGTGGCGGCGGCCGAGACGACTCGGCGCGGGCTCGGCGTGTTGCTGGTGGTGGCCGGCGTGCTGATCGTGCTCGGCCTCGACAAGCCGCTCGAGACCTGGCTCGTCGACCGCTCGCCCGATTGGCTGACGCGGCTGACGACCCGTTTCTGAGTCGCGCGGAGTCGCGCGACGGAGCCGCCTCGGAAGGCGCGTCAGCGCCGCTTCGAACCACCCAAAATCGAGCCGAGCACGCCGCGGATGATTTCGCGGCCCACGCTCGATCCGATCGAGCGCACGGCCGAGCGTGCGGCCGACTCGGCGAGGCCTTCGTGCTTGCCGCCGCGCGGGCCGGTGGTTCCGAACAGCACGTCTTTGAGGCTGCCGAGGATGCCGCCGCCGGCGTCTGGCGCGGCGGCGGTGCTCGTTGTCGGCAATGAGGTCGGCGTGCCACCGGCAGACGCCGGTGCAGAGGCAACGCCACCAGCCGCAGGACTCGCCACGACGCGCCCCTTCAGCTTCTCGTAAGCCGAATCCCGATCGACCGTCTTCTCGTAAGCGCCGGCAACGAGCGAGCTGGCGATCAGCGTCTTGCGCTCGTCGCCGCTGATCGGCCCGATGCGGCTGGCGGGCGGGATCACGAACACGCGCTCGGTGGGCGCGGGGCGGCCCTTCTCGTCGAGCAGGCTCACCAGTGCTTCGCCCGTGGCGAGCTCGGTGATGGCGGTCTCGATGTCGAGGCCGGCATTGCCGCGCATCGTGCTGGCCGCGGCCTTCACCGCCTTCTGGTCGCGCGGCGTGAAGGCACGCAGCGCGTGCTGCACGCGGTTGCCGAGCTGGGCCAGGATGTTGTCGGGCACGTCGAGCGGGTTCTGCGTCACGAAGAAAACGCCCACGCCCTTGCTGCGCACGAGCCGCACCACGAGCTCGATGCGCTCGAGCAGCACCTTGGGTGCTTCGTCGAACAGCAGGTGGGCTTCGTCGAAGAAGAACACGAGCTTGGGCTTGTCGAGGTCGCCCACTTCGGGCAGGCGCTCGAACAGCTCGGAGAGCATCCACAGCAGGAAGGTGGCGTAGAGGCGCGGGCTGGTGAGCAGCTTGTCGGCGGCGAGGATGTTGACGATGCCCTGCTGATGGCCGCCAGGGCTCGAAGTGCCGGCCTGAACGGCCAGCGCCGAAGCGGTCTGCATGAAGTCGGCGATGTCGAGCATCGGCTCGCCGAAGAACAGGTCGCCACCCTGCGCGCCGATCTGCATCAGGCCGCGCTGGATGGCGCCGATGCTGGCCGCGCTGACGTTGCCGTACTCGGTCTGGAATGCAGACGCGTTGTCGCCCACGTGCTGCAGCATTGCGCGCAGGTCTTTCAGGTCGAGCAGCAGGAGGCCGTTGTCGTCGGCGATCTTGAACACGAGCTGCAGCACGCCCTGCTGGATCTCGTTGAGGTCGAGCATGCGCGAGAGCAGCAGCGGGCCCATGTCGCTCACGGTTGCGCGCACCGGGTGGCCGGAAGCCTGTTTCGCATCCGCGAACACGTCCCACAGCGTGGCGGGGCAAGCGGTTGGCGGCTGCGGCTCGATGCCGCGTTCCTTGAGCAGTGCAGCCAGCTTGGGGCTCACGCTGCCGGCCTGCGCGATGCCGGCGAGATCGCCTTTCACGTCGGCCATGAACACCGGCACGCCGCGCCGGCTGAAGCCCTCGGCGAGCGTCTGCAGCGTCACCGTCTTGCCGGTGCCCGTGGCCCCGGTGACGAGGCCGTGCCGGTTCGCCATCTCGGGCAGGAGGAAGCACTCGGTGCCGCCATGCTTGGCGAGGAGGATCGGGTCGGCCATGGGCGTGCCTGTTCGCGAGGGGGCTGCAGTCTAAGTTGATGCCTGCGTTGACGAGCCCGGCTTGCGTCGGCGGTCTTCGCGCCGATCCAGCAGCACCCGGTGACGATGAACCCGACGCGCCGAATCGCACCTACGCACCTGCGCACCTACGCACCTACGCACCTACGCACCTACGCACCTACGCACCGGCGCACCGGCGCACCGAAGCCGGCGGTCGTGGCGACGGGCACGCTGCCGCGACCGCCGGGCCGTTCGCCGGAGACGGGCGTGACCCGGGCTGGCGGGTCGCCGCGTCGACCGCGGCGTGGCTGCCGAGATCAGCGACCCGCAGCTGCAACCGCGCTGAAAGCCGGTGGCAGCACCCTAAAATCGCCGCTCCCCCTTCTTCTTTCCTCGCAGCGGCCGCGCGGCCCGCTGCAGAACAACACGCCATGGCCGGTCATTCCAAGTGGGCCAACATCCAGCACCGAAAGGGCCGGCAGGATGAAAAACGCGGCA
>Ga0209724_1002576_pt1 | contig 15388 bp, 9 predicted proteins | sample grotaG_FD_184143 | JGI IMG/M metagenome (GOLD analysis project Ga0209724, IMG submission 184143) | Glacier valley bacterial and archeal communities from Borup Fiord, Nunavut, Canada, to study Microbial Dark Matter (Phase II) -... | ecosystem: Environmental > Aquatic > Freshwater > Ice > Glacier ...
CTCCAGGCCGCCGGGCACGGGCGTGCCGGTGCCGGGGCACAGCTTGGGGTCCAGCCCGTCGATGTCGAAGCTGATGTAGACTTTGGGAGGCAGTTGGGCAATGATTTTGCCGCACACTTTTTTCCACGACTTTTTGACGAATTTTTCGTCGCTCAGAAACCGCTGCCCAAAAAGCGCCACTCGCCCGTTGGAATGCTCGATGAATTCGGCTTCCTGCTGGCAGTAGTCGCGAATGCCCACCTGCACCAGCTTCTTTACCTGCGGCAGTTCCAGCGCATTGTGCATGATGCTGGCGTGCGAATATTGGAAGCCTTCGTAAGCCGGGCGCAGGTCGCAGTGCGCATCGAATTGCAGGATGGCGAATTCCTCATGGCGCTCGGCCAGGGCGTGCAGGTAGCCCAGGGGCGTGCTGTGGTCGCCGCCCAGCACCACCACGCTTTTGCCGGCGTCGAGCAAAGCACCGGTTTTCTCTTTCAGCCAGGTCAGCATTTTTGCGCCTTCGGCATTGACCAGGGCCGGGACGCTCCCCAGCTTTCCTTGGTCGGCCTCGGGCTGGCCTGCTTCCAGCCAAGCAATGTAGTCAGCAGCTTGGGGGCGCAGCTGGCGGCTGGCCGCGGCAACGGTGGCGTCTTCGGCGTCCATAGCCAAGCCCAGTTTCCAGGCCTCGGGCAGGTCGGGGTCGTACAGGTCCACCTGGAGCGAAGCCGCGTGGATGGCGGCCGGGCCCTGGGCCGTGCCGGCGCGGTAGCTCACCGTGACCTCCCACGGCACGGGCACCACCACCACCTGCGCTTCATCGGGGGTAAACGGCAAACCAAAAAGCCCGGCCGCTGCGTCGCCCGGGGCATCGGGGTCGAAGGATTTTATTTTGTACTCAAGCGAAGATTTGGGCATGTTGAAAGTTCGGGAACAGAGGTGAAGAAAGGACGGTGAAATACGACGCGACTTCGTTTAAAGCAACTCATGCCGAGCTGGCCAAAGCGTCCTCCCCACGCCGCCAATTGGTATAGGGCTGCGGGACGGATGTTTCGGCCAGCTCAGCATGAGGGGTTGGGTGCCGGGCGCAGCGGGCTCAAGCCGACATCTGGCTGCCCAAAAAGTCGTAGCTGCGGATAATATCCAGGATTTTGGCGAACGTCACCCGGTCAAAAAACAGCATCAGGGGCAACTCCACCATGTTGTCTTTGTCCGAAAACTGCGTGATGACCGAGAAGATGAGCGGCTGGAGCTGCTGCTGGGGCATCAAGGCCTGCAGGGTGGCGGCAATGTCGCCGCGCGGGGCCGTGGGCGGAGCCCCGTAAATATTGGCCTTGAGGATGTTGGCCAACTGCGTGACCAGCGCGCCCGTGATGATGTTGCTGATTTCGAGCAGCAACGATTCCTGCAACTCGTTCAGGTCCAGCGTTTCGAGCGTCTGCATGCGCAGACACACCCGCGAAAGACGCTGCACGTGCTGGCCCGAGAAGAACATGAGCGTGGTGCCGTTAAAGTCTCCCCGGATGTCCGACTGAATGGGCACGTGCTTGGACTGGTACTCGCGCACCCGGAGTATAATGTCGTCGCTCACGAGCAGGTCGATGTTGGGCACTTCCAGCAGCACCCGTTCCTGGGCAATGACCGCAAATGAATCGGCGGCGCGGGCCAGGCCGATGTTCAAAATCTCGCGGATAATATCACGCTCTAAGTCAGTCATCGATAAATCCATAGCGCAAAAGAAAAAGGGAGAGCAACGGCGAGAACCGGGGTGAAAGAAAATTACGGGCGTTTGGCCAGGAACAGGCGCGTGAGCGCCGGCACGTCCAGCACGAGGCACACCTGCCCGCTCCCGAGCAAGGTGACGCCGCCAAACAGGTCGATGGTGTCAAGGGGTTTGCTCAGGGGCTTGATGACGATGTTTTGCTGACGCAAAAACCGGTCGACCAACAAGCCCAGGCGGCGGTTGCTGTAGTTCACGATGAGCACTTGCTGGGGGCCGTGCAAATCGTCCCGGGTGGCCATGGGCAAGGGCTCATCGCCTTCGTCGTGCAGCAGCTGGCGCAGCGGCACCAGCGGCACGGCCTGGTCCTGGAAGTGCGTGACCAACACCCCGCCTACAACAGAGATTTGACCGGGGTGCAGGGCCAGCACGGTATCGGTGTGCAGCAGGGGCACGGCGTAGGGCCGGTCTTCCACTTCCACCAGCAGGGCCCCCTTCACCGCAATGGAGGTGGGCAGCACCAAGGTGAACGTGGTGCCCACGCCCAGCTGCGACTCCACGCGCAGTTGCCCGCCCAGCGAGTCGAGGGCCAGCTTTACCACGTCGAGGCCCACGCCCCGGCCCGAAATATCAGTAACTTCCTTGGCCATCGAAAAGCCGGGTTCGAAGAGAAAGGCCCAGACCGCCTGCTCGTCGAGGCCGGCGGCCAGGGCGGCCGTGGTCAGGCCGCGCTCCACGGCCTTGCGGCGCACGGCTTCGGTGTCGATGCCGCGACCGTCGTCGCGCACCTGAATCAGGATGTCGTCGCGCTCGGTCAGGGCCGAGAGAGTGAGCTGGCCCACGAGCGGCTTGCCGGCCGCTTGGCGCTGCGCAGTGGTTTCGAGGCCGTGGCTCACGGCGTTGCGCACCAAATGCAGCAACGCATCGGTGATAATTTGCAGGATGTTGCGGTCAATTTGCACGTCCTGCCCGCTCAGGGTCAACTCCACTTCCTTATTTTCGGCGGTGGACACGTCCCGCACCACCCGCGGAAACTTGTTCAACAGCACGCCCACGCCCACCAAGCGGGCGTCCATCACGCTGTACTGCAAGTCGTCCGAAATGCGGAACAGGTGCTGGGCAGTGGCCAGCAAAGCGGGGTTGTCGATTTCCTGGGCTAAGGTCATGATGCGGTCGCGGTCTATCACCAGTTCCCCCACCAGATTCAGCAGGTTGTCGAGCTTCTTAACCTGGATGTACACCAGGTCCGACAGCTCCATCTTGCGGCTGGCTTCCTCCTCCGAGTCCAGGGCATCCGCCTCTGCCAACACGGGCGCCTCGCCCCGCACGAGGCGGTCCAGGTTGTCGAGCAGGGCCGTGGCGTCGGGCAGCGGCTGGTTGGCACCCACCGCCCGAATCATGCCGCCCAAGGCATCGACCCCCGCAAACACCACCCGGATGAGGGGCCCACTAAACGTGCGTTCCTGGTCCCGAATCAGCCCAAACAAGGTTTCGAGGTGGTGCGCCACTTCGCCCAAATCCGTGAAGCCCATGGCCCGGGCATTGGCCTTCAGGTTGTGCATGAGCCGGAACAGCTCGTTGAGGGCCGGGCCCGCAGTGGGCGTTCGCTCCAACTCGCTCAGGTGCCGGCTCATGGAGTCGTAATACTCCAAGGCCTCGGCCATGAACAGCTCCCGGTATTCCTGGTCCCGCGTTTTCATTGGCCAACCGGGTTCTTGGTGGAACGGACTGGCTCTTTCGTGCGCGCACCTGGTCCACCAATCTTGGCGGGCGCACCGGTTGCAACGAAAAAAGAAGACCGCACAGCTTAGGCGTTCGGGTCAGTGGCGGCATCCTTCAGGGCCGCACCCACGATTTCCAGTACTTTTTCTTCGGAAAAAGGTTTGACGATGTAAGCCAAAGCACCGTTTTCAATGGCTTCGTTCACGATGACTTCCTGCCCCACGGCGCTGCACATCACCACTTTGGCACTGGGCTGCTGCACCCGCAGGCTCTTGAGCACGTCGAGGCCGGTGTTGTCGGGCAAAATTACGTCGAGCGTGATGAGGTCGGGCGAGGTCGCAACGGCCATCTCCAAGGCTTGGGCACCGTTAGCGGCTTCCCCCACCACTTCGTAGCCGGCGTCGGTGAGCATATTTTTGAGCATCGTGCGCATGTAAAAGGAGTCGTCGACGATGAGGATGCGCTTGTTCATGAAATTGGGGAACTTGAGGGGTGAGACGAATGCGGGGCCGGGCCACCCGGCCCCGCGTTGTACGGCCGGGCGGCTACGAAGATGCCCCTTTCGTGGGCAGCCGCATTACCTCGCTCGGGGTTAGCAGCTTGCGCATGTCGAGCACGATGATGACGCCGCCTTCGGGCAGCTTGGCCACGCCCTCGAGGTACTTGTCGCGGGTGCCGGCGTCCTGCACAAACTCGGGGGCCGGCTCAATCTGGCTGAGCGGCAGGGTAAACGGCCGCGGCACCTCGCGCACGGCCAGGCCCAGGGTATAATCGGCCGCTTCCACGGCCACGGTGTAGGTACGTTCGGGCAACGGGCGGCCCACCGGCCGCAGCCGGAACCGTTCTTCGAGGTCAATGATGGCGATGATGTCCCCCCGGAGGTTCACGATGCCCTTGATGAAAGGCGGCGTTTTGGGCATGCGCGCCACTTCGGGGGTCACGGTCACTTCTTTCACTTGCTCAATGCGGATGCCGTAATCCTCGTCGCCCAATCGGAAAACGATGAGTTGCACCATCTCGGCCGTTTTGGCCCGTTGGGGTTTGGCGTTGGGAGTTGTCGTTTCAATTTCGGCCATGCGGGAGGTACTGAAAGGCGTGCCTGATGGATTGAAAAATTACTTTGCGTTGGCTTTCGCCTTCGCTTTGGCCACCGGTTTCGCGGCAGCTGCGGCCCGGCCGTTGCTTGCCGGCACTGCCGGGGCGGTTGGGGCCGGGGCTGCGGGCTTGCGGGCCGCCGGGGCGGTGGGCTGGGCGGCTCGCGGCGGGGCGGGGGCGACTACCCGGGCTGGGCGCACCGGGCGGGCAGCCGCTGCCGCAGGACGAGCAGGGCGCCGGCTGGTGCTGTTCGGGCGGCCACCCGCGGCGAGGTGGGGCGCTTCCGCGCGGGGTTGCGAACGCCGGGCAGCCAGCCCGTTTTGCGGCGCCGTGGCGGGCTCGAAGGCCGCGCGATTGGCATAGCGGGCCATGCCGTTTCGACGCACCGGCTCGGGTTCGGGCTCGGGCGCATAGTGGCTGAGCTGGAAGGTTTCGAGGCCGGCCTGCAAGTCGTCGGCAATGTCGGTGAGGCGCTGCGAACTGGTTGTCAGCTCCTGCATGGCCGTGGAGAGCTGCTTGGCGGTGCCGGCCACTTGCTGGGTGCCGGTGGCCGTTTGCTCGGCGATGGCCACCACTTCCTCCACGTACTTCACCACGTCGCCAATCGAGGTTTTCTGCACCTCGGTGGCCGTGAGGATGTCGCGCGAGGTACGGAGCGTTTCGCCGCTGCTTGTGGCAATGTTTTTAAATGCCGAGCTGGCTTCAAACGTGGCGTTTTTGCCCTTGAGCACCCGGCCCTCCATGGTCGAAATAGCGGTGGCGGCCGAGGTGGTGTCTTTCCGCACGTCCTCTACCAGGGTGGCAATTTCATTGGCCGATTTGCGGGAGCCCTCGGCCAGCTTGCGGATTTCCTCGGCCACCACGGCGAACCCGCGGCCCGCTTCGCCCGCGCGGGCGGCTTCGATGGCGGCGTTCAGCGCCAACAGATTGGTTTGCGAGGCAATGTCGGTAATCACGCCCAGCGACTTGCTGATTTCGCCCGACCGGGTACTCAGCACCTCGATGGTGCGCGAGGTTTGCATGGCGGCGCTGGATATTTCTTCCATGTTTTTCACCACTTCCGCCACCGTTTTCAGGCCGAGCTGGGAAGTCTGCTCACCCAAAATAGCCGCTTTGTTCACCACGTCGGCCTTGTTGGCCGTTTCCTTGGTGGCTTGCATGATTTCTTCAATCAGCTTGAAGGCCTGGTCGGTTTTCAACGCCTGGTTCTGGGCACCTTCGGCCATTTGCTGCATGGCCAGGGCTACGTCCACGGTTACCCGGCTCATCTCCTGGCCTTTGCCGGCCATTTCTTCCGAAGAAGTCCCCACGATTTGCGAGGAATCGTTGATTTCGCCCAGCAGCTCGTTCAGGTTTTCCACGGCCAGGTTCAGGGCGCTCGACATGGCCAGGATGTCGCCGGTCGTGGCCACTTCCACGCGCTGGGTGAGGTCGCCTTCCGAAATGGCGCGCACCACGCGGCTCACTTCCAGCACCGGCGAGGCAATGGATTCGAGCAGGGCGTTGAGCGTGTCCACCAGTTCTTTCCACGAGCCCGACACGCCGCCCACGGTGGCCCGCTCGGTCAGCTTGCCTTCCACGCCGGCCACTTTGGCCACGCGGCTGACTTCGACGGCGAGGCGGTTCAGGTCGTCCACCATGCTGTTGATGGTGTCGGCCAGGTCGGCCACTTCGCCTTTGGCCTGCAGGGTCAGCTTTTGGGTCAGGTCACCCTTCGAAACGGCGGTAACCACTTTCACCAGGCCCCGCACCTGCGTGGTGAGGTTGCTGGCCATGTAGTTCACGTTGTCCGTCAGGTCCTTCCACACGCCGCCCACGTTGGGCACCGAGGCCTGCCCGCCGAGCTTGCCCTCGGTGCCCACCTCCTGGGCCACGCGGGTCACCTCGCCGGCGAAAATGTTGAGCGAGTCCACCATCTGGTTCAGGTTGTCCTTCAGGTCCAGCAGCTCGCCGTTGACGTTTACCGACACCTTCTGGCTGAGGTCGCCGCGCGATACGGCCGTGGCCACGTTGGCAATGTCCCGCACCTGAGAGGTCAGGTTGCTGGCCATGGTATTTACGTTGTCGGTCAGGTCTTTCCAGGTGCCGCGCACGTTAGGCACCCGGGCCTGGCCGCCGAGCTTGCCCTCGGTGCCCACTTCGCGGGCCACCCGGGTTACCTCGTCGCCAAAGATGTTGAGCGAGTCCACCATCTGGTTGAGAATGTTCTTCAGGTCCAGGATTTCCCCCTTCACGTCCACCACAATCTTCTGGGTCAGGTCGCCTTTGGCCACGGCGGTGGCCACGTTGGCAATGTCCCGCACCTGAGACGTCAGGTTCGAGGCCATGTAGTTTACGTTGTCGGTCAGGTCCTTCCACACGCCGGCCACGTTGGGCACGGAGGCTTGGCCGCCGAGCTTGCCCTCGGTGCCCACTTCCTGGGCCACGCGCGTTACCTCGCCGGCGAACAAGTTGAGCGAGTCCACCATCTGGTTCAGGTTCTGCTTCAGCTGCAGGATTTCACCTTTCACGTCCACGGTGATTTTCTGGCTCAAATCGCCGCGGGCCACGGCGGTGGCCACGTTGGCAATGTCCCGCACCTGAGACGTCAGGTTCGAGGCCATGTTGTTCACGTTGTCCGTCAGGTCCTTCCACACGCCGGCCACGTTGGGTACCGAGGCCTGGCCGCCGAGCTTGCCTTCGGTGCCCACTTCCTGGGCCACGCGCGTTACCTCGCCGGCGAACAGGTTCAGCGAGTCCACCATCTGGTTCAGGTTCTGCTTCAGCTGGAGCAGCTCGCCTTTCACATCCACGGTAATTTTCTGGGTCAGGTCACCTTTGGCCACGGCGGTGGCCACGTTGGCAATGTCCCGCACCTGACTCGTCAGGTTGGAGGCCATCGTGTTCACGTTGTCGGTGAGGTCCTTCCACACGCCGGCCACGTTGGGCACCGAGGCCTGGCCGCCGAGCTTGCCCTCGGTGCCCACCTCCTGGGCCACGCGCGTTACCTCGCCGGCGAACAAGTTGAGCGAGTCCACCATCTGGTTCAGGTTCTGCTTCAGCTGCAAAAATTCGCCCTTTACGTCCACCGTCACCTTTTGGGTCAGGTCGCCCTTGGCCACGGCGGTAGCCACGTTGGCGATGTCCCGCACCTGGCTCGTCAGGTTGCTGGCCATGTTGTTAACGTTGTCCGTCAGGTCCTTCCAGATGCCGCCCACGTTGGGCACCGAGGCCTGCCCGCCAAGACGGCCCTCGGTGCCCACTTCCTGGGCCACGCGGGTCACCTCGCCGGCGAAGATGTTCAGGTTGTCAATCGTTTTGTTGATGGTTTCGGCCATCAGCCTGAAGTCACCCGACACCGGAATCTGGAAACTTTCGTCCAGGTTGCCGCGGCTGATGTTCTTGAGCACTTTGCCCACTTCGAGCACCGGCACGGCGATGCTGTCTACCAAGCCGTTGATGTTGGTGAGCATGTCGCGCCAGAAGCCCGCCGCGCCGTCGGCCGAGGCCCGAGCCTTGAGGTTGCCCTCCACCCCGACTACTTTGCTGATGCGCGACACCTCGCCGCCCACCCCGCCAATCATTTCCACCATCGAATTATACGCCTCGGCGATTTCGGCAAAAATGTCGTCGTTCTGCTTGGTGAGGCGCACCGACACGTCACCTTTTTTAAAGGCGTCGAGGGCGTAGAGCACCCGGTTGAGCTGGTCGTTCACGTAGCCCGGGTCCTGGGTGTCGAGGGAGCCGCGCGAGCCACCTTTTTTGCGGGTCAGGTCGTTGTTGGTCCGGACCACGTCGAGCGACGAAACGGCCCCTTGGTCAGGCATTCCGCCAGTAGTTTCTACCGATGCCAGCGTGGCGGTGGCGCGGCGGGGCTTGGATGGCAAAGTCTTCAAGGAAGCCATATAGTAACGTATCTAATCAAAGGATTGGGTAGGAAAATCGGAAAGGCGAAGTACGGCGGTAGACCGCAAATTCGCAAAGGTAGACGCCCGGAACGAGGGCGCTGAACTTGCCCTCGCCCCGCGCTTGTTGGCCTGGCATAACGGGGTCGAACGGAGCCCCGGCCGCCTCCGCCGGGAATATTCCGGCATCTTTGCGGCCAATTTTAACATTTGCCCGGCGGTGCCCGTTTCACCTCCAGCGGCCGCCCCGGGCCAGCAGCTTCCCTTTTTACGCCCACATGGTCAAGAATTTAGTTATCGTCGAGTCGCCCGCCAAGGCCAAAACCATTGAGGGCTACCTCGGCCAGGATTTCGTGGTGCGCTCCAGCTACGGCCACGTGCGCGACCTGCCGAAGGACAACAACGCCATCGACATCGCCAACGGCTTCAAGCCCACCTACGTGGTGTCGGCCGACAAGCGGGAGCTCATCGCGCAGCTAAAAAAACTTTCCAAGGAAGCCGAAACCGTGTGGCTGGCCAGTGACGACGACCGCGAGGGCGAAGCCATCAGCTGGCACCTGGCCGAAACCCTGAACCTGGCGCCGGCCAAAACCCGGCGCATCGTGTTCCGCGAAATCACGAAGAACGCCATCCTGGGCGCCATCGCCAACCCGCGCGAGGTGAACCAGAACCTGGTGAATGCCCAACAGGCCCGCCGGGTGCTCGACCGCCTCGTGGGCTTCGAGCTGAGCCCCGTGCTGTGGAAAAAAGTGAAGCCCGGCCTGAGCGCCGGCCGGGTGCAAAGCGTGGCGGTGCGCCTGGTGGTCGAGCGCGAGCGCGAAGTAGCCAGCCACCTCTCGGCCAGCGCCTACCGCGTGGTGGCCCGCTTCGACGCCGGCCGCGGCGCCGTGCTCGAAGCCGACCTGCCCACTCGTTATAAAGTACGGGCCGAAGCCGAAGCCTTTCTGGGACGGTGCGCGGGGGCTTCCTACCAAATTGCCAGCCTCGACAAAAAGCCCGGCAAGCGCAGCCCGGCGGCGCCGTTCACCACCAGTACTTTGCAGCAGGAGGCTTCGCGCAAGCTGGGCTTCTCGGTGGCCCAGACGATGAGCGTGGCCCAGAAGCTGTACGAGGCCGGCAAAATCAGCTACATGCGCACCGACTCGGTGAACCTGTCGGGCGAGGCGCTGGCGGGCGCGCAGGCTACCATTACGGCCGCCTACGGGGCCGAGTACCACCACACGCGCACCTTCAAAACCAAGTCGGCCAGCGCCCAGGAGGCCCACGAAGCCATCCGGCCCACCGATTTTGCTTTGCTGAAAGCCGGTTCCGACGCCTCGGAGCAGCGCCTCTACGACCTCATCCGCAAGCGGGCCATGGCCTCGCAAATGGCCGAAGCCGTGATTGAGCGCACCACGGCCGTTATCGGCATCAGCACGCAGCCGGGCGTGACGCTCACGGCCACCGGCGAGGTAATTACGTTCGAGGGCTTCCTGAAAGTGTACGCCGAGGGCAAGGACGACGAAGACGAGGACGACGCCACGGCCGGCGAGAGCAGCTTCTCGCGCGGCCTCCCGCCCCTCACCGTCGGCCAGGACTTGCCCTTGCAGCGCCTGAGCGCCACCGAGCGGTTTTCGTCGCCCCCGGCGCGCTACACCGAAGCCTCGCTGGTGAAGAAGCTGGAGGAAATGGGCATCGGCCGGCCTTCAACGTACGCGCCCACCATCAGCACGGTGCAGAAGCGCGGTTACGTGGAAAAAGACTCTCGCGAGGGCAAGGAACGCAAGTTTCACGTCCTGACCCTGGACGGCGACCGGGTGGCCACCGAGGTGAAAACCGAGAACTACGGCGCCGAGAAAACCAAGCTTTTCCCCACCGACACGGCGATGGTGGTGAACGACTTCCTGGTGGAGCACTTCCCGACGGTGGTGGACTACCAGTTCACAGCCAAGGTGGAGGACGAGTTCGACCAGATTGCCAACGGCCACGAGGACTGGACCCAGATGCTGACCGGCTTCTACGGCAAGTTCCACGCGACCATCGAGGCCGGGCAGGACATCGACCGCAACACGCTGGGCAGCACCCGCGAAATCGGCGTGCACCCCGAAACCGGCGAGCGCATCAGCGCCCGGCTGGGCAAATACGGCCCCTACGTGGCCCTGGGCGATACCGAAGGCGAAACCAAGCCCGCTTACGCCAACCTGCGCAAGGGCCAGTTTATCGAGAGCATCACGCTGGAAGAAGCGCTGGAGCTCTTCAAGCTGCCGCGCGTGGTGGGCCAGTTCGAGGACAAGGACATGACCGCCGCGCTGGGGCGGTTCGGGCCGTACATCCGGCACGACGGCAAGTTTTTCTCCCTCACCAAGGAGCAGGACCCGCACACCATCACGGCCGAGGAGGGCGTGACGCTCATCGAGGGCAAGCGCAAAACCGACGCCGAGCGCCTCATCAAGGCTTTTCCCGAAAACCCCGACATCCAGGTGCTGAACGGCCGCTTCGGGCCGTACATCGTGGCGGGCAAGAAGAACGTGAAAATCCCCAAGGGCGAGGAGCCCGCCGACCTCACCCTGGCCCGCTGCCAGGAGCTGGCCGACGCCACCCCCGACAAGCCCGCCAAAGGCGGCCGTTTCGGCAAGAAAGCGGCGCCCGCCAAAGCAGAAAAGGACCTGGACGCCCCGGCCAAGAAGGCGGCAATTGCCAAAAAGCCCGCTGCTAAAAAGAAAGCCCTGGCCAAGAAACCTGCTGCGGCCAAGAAGCCGACTGCCAAAGTCAAGGCAGCCAAATAAACCCGTAAATTTCCGGTTATGGAAGCCGAACAGTCCGCCGAAGAGCAAATCCTGCTGACCGTTGCCGACCAGAGCAAGCTGGACCTGGTAATGGAGTTGCTGAGCCATTTCGACTTGGTGCGGGCCGAGCGCATTCAAGCCCAGGCTGCGCCAGCGGCATCGGCCGCCGAACCGGAAAAGCTGACCCCCGAGCAAAAAGCGCAAGCCTTTTTGGGGTTGGCCGGCATTTGGGCCGACCGCGACGTCGACGCCCGCACGTTGCGCGAACGCGCCTGGCGCCGGGGCAACAGCGGCAACTGACGCGGGCGCTTCTCGACACGAACATCATCATCGAATTGTGGAAGAACAATCCGCAAATCATCCGGGGAATACAGCCCTTTGCAGTAGATGGCTTCATTATCAGCGCCACCACTGAAGCCGAGCTGCTGGTAGGCGCGCTCGACAAAGCGGACTTGCAAAAAATACAACGCGACCTGCAGCTCCTGGAAACTCTGCCCCTGCAAGCTGCAATCGGCGCTTTAGCCAATTCTTTGTTGGCGACCTATACCCTTACCCTTAGCAACCGGCTCAGCCTGGCCGATGCCCTCATCGCCGCCACGGCTCTGCACCATGGCCTGCCCCTCTACACGCTAAACCGCAAGGACTTCCGTTACCTCGCCGGCTTGCAGCTACACGCGCCCACTTAGGGCCCCGTCCATTGGCTGCCCCGGCTCCATGCGCTTCTTATTGTTTCTGGCTGTTGCGGTCTTTACGCCGCCGGCCCACCCGCCGGGCCCCGTTTACCCCTGGCTGATTGGCCCCACCACCCCGGCCGGCGCGGCCGCCCGCTTCCCCGCGCCCCCGGGCTGCCGGCGGGTGCCCGTGGCCCCCGGCTCCTGGGGCGAGTGGCTGCGGGGGCTGCCCCTGCGGCCGGCCGGCACGCCCGCCCGCCTCTACAACGGCCAGCTGAAAAGCCGCCAGGACGTGGTGGCCGCCGTGCTCGACATCGACGTGCCCCCGCAGGACCTGCAGCAGTGCGCCGACGCCGTCATCCGCCTGCGGGCCGAGTACGGCTTCAGCCGCGACCCCAACCAGGTGCATTTTCACCTCACCACCGGCTACGATTTTTGGTTCTCAGATTTTGTGGCCGGCCGCACGTTTCGCGTGGTGGGCGGGCAGGTGTTGCCGGCGGGCCGCCCGCCCGAGGCCGCCACCCACGCCGCCCTGGCCCGCTACCTGGTGCCCACCTTCGGCTACGCGGGCACCCTGTCCCTCAGCCGGGAGCTGCGCCCCGTGCCCCTGGCGGCCGCCCAGCCCGGCGACGTGCTCGTCCACGGCGGCGCCCCCGGCCACGCCGTGCTCGTCCTCGACGTGGCCGAACACCCGAAGTCGCACCAGAAATACCTGCTGCTGGCCCAGAGCTACATGCCCGCCCAAAGCATTCACGTGCTGCGGAATACTGACGATGAGCAGCTGGGGGCCTGGTTTGCAGTGCACCCAACTGAAGAAGTGGTGAGCACGCCGGAGTGGGATTTCAGCCGCGAGGAGCTGGGGCGCTGGTGAGGCACCCACGCCACCCAAGAGTGAACCTGCTTGCTGCTAGCGCGCGCTTACAGCGCGCGGCCGGCTGGGTTCGCGTCTGCGACGCGCCGCCAGCACAACAGGCAAATGGCGCGGCCGGAGCGTCGAGCATTCTCCAGTTGAGTTGGGTCCAATGCAGGCCCGAATCGGCCTGGACCTCCTTCCCGTTCCAGCGGTACCGGTTCAGCGGCTTCAGTCCCGGCGTGGCGCGGCTGAGTCCAGTCAGGACCAAGCCGAAGGGGTCGTGCTGCGTCTCCTGCACCTGCAGCCCCTGCCCGTGCGTCACGGTTACGTCGTCGAAGTACACGTCCGCGTTGCTCTCGTTGCCCACGTAGGCACTCACGTACCCGTCGCCCGGCGCAATCACCTGCACCGTGAGCGCCTCGTAGCCCGTGCGCGCCGCTTGGCTCAACTGCCGGGTCTGGCTGCTGACCAAATTGCTGTCCGCGTCGAAGACGAGCAAGCGCACGTAGCCCTTGGGCACCCCGCCGCCCACCGGCACCAGCGCCGGCAGCCCCGCGCTGATGCCCAGGCTCAGCAGCGGCAGCCCGCCCCGCCGCCCGTCCGGGCGCGGCCCGCCGGGCGCCGGTTGCAGCAGCCCGGCCACGAACGCGGCCAGCGAGAAGGCAAACGAGTTGCTGGATACCGCCTGCGGGTAGTAGCCCGGCGCGGTGACGGTGACCGTGTCCCCTTTCTGCACGGCCAGCTGCGTCAACGCGCCCAGCGGCTGCGGGGCCGCGCCCCCCGCGTTGAGCCGGGCCACGTAGGCGCCCGTGCGCGCCGCCCCGCCCACGGCCTGGGCCACCGGCGCGCTCACGCCTAGCGAGTCGAACTGTTGGGTTTCGCGTCCGGCATCCGCGGGCTCGAAGCCCGCGCTAACCGTGGTGTGCTGCCCCAGCCGGTAGGCCAAGCGCAAATTACCCAAATGGTCCTTGAACGTGAACTCCCGTTCATACCGCACCGCCCCGGAGGTGGAAGAGGCAAAGCGCAGCACCCGCCCTTCGGCGTGGGGAAAGAAGCGCAGCGAGTCCTGCTCGTACTGGTACGGCCCCAAATAGTCCGTGCGCTGCACCGGCTTGCCGGTCTGGTAGACCAGCTTGGCCGCCTTCTGCCCGCTGGCTGCGTAGCGGAACACGATACTATCCGCTCCGAAGCCGAACTGAATCCGCCGGGGCAGGTTCAGGTGGTTGTAGGCGATGGCCGTGATGCCCTTGTTGCGGTCCTGCGTCAGGCTCCCGTTCGCGTCGTACAAATACTCCTGGCCCAGGTGCGTGCCCGCCTCCTGGAAGTCCCCCGCCTGCGAGGCCGGGGCCCCGTAGTAGCCCGCCGGGCGCGGCAGCTGGTTGCCACTCACCAAGTCGTCCACCGCTTGCAGGCGGTTGCCCTGGTAGGCGTAGGCCAGGTTGTCCACGGCCCCGTACCGCTTCGGCGCCAGGTGCGTGGCGTTGGCCAGCAGCCCGCGCCGGCGCAGGGTCAGAATATTACCGTTGTCGTCGTAGCTCACGAAGGACAAGCGGTAATGGTCCAGCTCCGCGTTCCAGGGCCCGCCGGTGTTGCCCGCCCCGCCCGCGCGGGCCACGAAGTCGCCGTGCAGCAGCCGGTTCAGCGGGTCGTAGCCGTAGCCGTAGGCCCGCTGCACCCCGTCGCGCCCCCGCCAGGTTTGGCCCGTCAGGTTGCCGTTGTACTGCTCGTAGCCCGCCGTGAAGCCCCGCTCGTAGTGCAGGCTCAGGCTGAACAAGTCCGCCGGGTCCGGCGTGTACGGGTCGTTGAGCTGAGTGAGCCAGCCGCGCACGTTGTAGGCGTAGTCCACTTGCTGGGTGAGCCGGCCCGTGCCCATCGTCTTCTGGACGGCCTGCCCGATTTCGTTGTAGGCCACGCGGGCCAGCAGCGCGGGCTGCGCCTCGCCGGGCAACTGCTGGCGCGTGGTGAGTAGCCGGCCGGTGTGGTCGTAGGCGAAGAACTCGGCCACCGCCACCGGGGCGTGGTGCGGCCCTTCGTGCACGGCCACGCTCTGCACCACCTTGCCCGTGAAGTCAAGTTGGGTGGTGAGCAAGTCCAGCCCCTTGCGCGCGTTGGTCGTTTGCACTTGCACGGGCCGGGCGCGCTCGTCGTAAAAGGTCGTCGTCACCAGCCACGCGGCCTGGTCCGGGTCGGTGACCGCCACGCCCAGCACCCGCGTTTGGGTGCGCGTCGTCAGCCCCGTCGTGCGCAGCGCGTCCGCCACCGGCGCGGCCCCGGCCGGAAACTGGCCGTCCGTGCTCGTATTGTAAGCCGCGTCGGCCACGCCGGCCGCGTCGTTGTTAAAGTTGTAGTCGTCGTAGTGGGTCACGGCCAGCACCGTGCCCGGCCCGAAGCCGCCCTGCCCCAGCCTGGGAAACGCCTGGTCCGTGGTCACGAAGTACGGGTAGGCCGCCCCGTCGGCCGTGCGCTGCTCGTACTGGCGGGCCGCGGCCGTATCGGCCGCGGCCTGCGCCTGCAACGTGACCTGCCCGGCCGTGTCGCCGCGAATCACCAGCCCGCTGAGCACCACCCGGCCCAGCGCGTCGTACTTGGTCCAGGCCCACTCCCGCCGCCCCCGCTGGGCCGCGTCCTGGGCCAGCACCGGCCGGTCCAGCTGGTCGAACACGACGAGGGTTTCCCCGTCCGTGCCCGGCACCTGCTTGGCC
>Ga0209724_1002577_pt1 | contig 15387 bp, 17 predicted proteins | sample grotaG_FD_184143 | JGI IMG/M metagenome (GOLD analysis project Ga0209724, IMG submission 184143) | Glacier valley bacterial and archeal communities from Borup Fiord, Nunavut, Canada, to study Microbial Dark Matter (Phase II) -... | ecosystem: Environmental > Aquatic > Freshwater > Ice > Glacier ...
TTGAACCTGTACGCGCAGCCTGCTCGTTGCGAACTGGTGGGCCACCGCAGCCGGGTCAGCTCAGCCGCGTCCCAACCTGGGTAAAGCTCAACCGCACCGTTCGCCCGTAGACAGCAGCCAGCACCGCCGCGACCTGCTCACCCCACCGCTCGGCCAGCACCAACGGCACATTGCCCGGCGGCTGGCGCAGCAGCCAGGTCGCACCCTCACGGCTAATCAGCCACCCTTGCACCACACCAGCCACACCGCTCATTGCCCCACCTCCACGCCCTGGGATTTGTACGCTGAAGCTGCTTATCGGTACTTGCTATATCAGATTGTAGCACAACCGATGCGGCTCTGCTATAATAGATTATAAGGGGTGGGAAATGATGGGCAACACAGAGGGTAGGCCGGGCCAGCAAAATAGCAGCCGCAAAGTAGAGCAACTAGTGCCGCTCTACGAGCAGCCGCTCGTCCCCCTCAACCTTGAGAGCGAGCGACCAGCCTTCACTGCGAACCTGGTCGCACCAACACATAGGACTAGAACCTTCCTCTGGCTGGTGCTGGTCACTATCGTTTGCTTGCTGGCTTTGCTCGGCGTACTCAGCATCCTGCACTAATGCCCACTGATGCTCCAGGGGTTGGGAGTGTAGAGCCTCCATTAGCATCCCAGCGCAATTGTGCTGAAGTACGAGGCTGTGATTCTCCTTAGTAGCCTGACGAACGCTGTTGGCCGCGCAGTCCGTCCCCCAACTCCCCAACAGACCCAGTCTAGCGCACCTATTGACAGCATCTGTTATAATATAATAGCAAACAGTCTAGACATAAGGTTATTCCTTCGGCGGGGGCTGTTAACCTTGTGCTGATTTGTTAGAGGTCGCCCGTTTCTAGTATGTGTCTGTTCGTCTTGTAGCTACAACTGGCCCGCACGCGCCTGGCTCAGGGGCAGGCAAGGACAGGCAAGCAGCCACTGCACCATCCCAATCGCTGCATTACGCTCGGCAGCGACCATACCATCACGGAGCGAGTCAACCTCACGGTAATGCACGTACCTTGAGTTAAGAAGGGTGGTCGCTCCATGAAACTGAATAAACACCCGCGTCTCATTGTCCTGGCCCTGTTCCTACCTGCGCTGTTGCTGGCTGCTGGACCCGTCCTGGCCGCCAGCCTACCATCCCTCGGCACCGCCGCCAGCTTTGGTGTAGTAGCGGCCACGACGGTGACGAACACCGGCCTGACCAACGTGGTCGGCGACGTGGGCGTAAGCCCAGGGACGGCAGTAACTGGCTTCCCCCCTGGCACCCTGACCGGCGTGATCCATGCTGGTGATGCGGTCGCCTTCCAGGCTCAGACGGATGCGACCGCCGCCTACAACGATGCCGCAGGGCAGGCGTGCGACACCAACCTAAGCGGCCAGAACCTTGGCGGCCTGACCCTCACCCCGGCGGTCTACTGCTTCAACTCCGCAGCAGGGCTGACTGGGCAACTTACCCTCGACGGTCAAGGCAATGCTGGCAGCGTCTTCATCTTCCAGATTGGTAGTACTCTCACCACCGCAACCAACGCTGGCGTGCTGCTGATCAATGGGGCACAGGCGTGCCGCATCTTCTGGCAGATCGGCAGTTCGGCCACCCTGGGTACGGCTACCAACTTCAAGGGCAACCTGCTGGCCCTAACCTCGATTACCCTTAATACGAACACATCATCAAATGGTGGCCTATACGCCCTCAACGGCGCGATCACCCTTGATACCAACAACGTTCAAGCCTGTGCTACTCCCCCACCGCCTACCAACACGCCGTCGCCTACCAACACGCCGTCGCCTACCAACACGCCGTCGCCTACCAACACGCCGTCGCCCACCGTAACCAACACATCGCTACCGACTGTAACCAACACCGTGCCGCCACAGTCCACCAACACCATTACGCCGCAACCCAGCAACACGCCGGTGCTGAGTGCTACCAATACTGCGGTTCTAAGTGCTACTAACACCGCCGTGCTGAGGGCTACCAACACGGTTACGCCACAGCCCAGCAGCACGGCGGTTCTAAGTGCTACTAACACCGCCGTGCTGAGGGCTACCAACACGGCTACGCCACAGCCCAGCAGCACGGCGGTTCTAAGTGCCACTAACACCGCCGTGCGAAGGGCTACCAACACAGTGGTGCTGAGTGGCACCGCTACCCTTACCCCGCAGCCCGGCAACACAGTTACGCCACAGCCTACCCCCCCCCCCAGCCAACCGACACGGCCATCACGATAATCAGCACGCAGGTGGCGAGTGTCACCAGCACAGCGGAGGCGACTAACACAGCAGAGGCAAGTGTCAGCAGTACAGCGGTGGCAATTAGCACCAGTACGGCAGTGGCAAGTACCGACACCGCTACGGTCGTCATCAATACGGCTACGGTGGTGACACTCGTCACCACCACACCGACGGCAGGCATTAGCAGCACGCCCACTAGCGGCCCGAGCAAACCGGGGCTGCCACACACTGGGGTCGGCCCCACCTGGTTCAGCCCCTTCATCCTGCTCCTCGCGGCTCTGCTGCTGCTGGCGGGCCTGGGCCTGCGGCCAAAGCGACTTAGTTGAGCGGGTGGACTAGGGGGAGCAAGACCAGCGTGGCAGCGAGAGGGGTAAGGAGTGGCGAAGCTAGATGACCAGATGCGAACGCTTGAAGGCGCGTACGAAGGCTAGCACTATCGCCAAAGGTTGTACCAGCATAAGGACACCTGATGTACCTCTGTGAGCAGATGCTGGGCGACGCTGCCCCTTTGCAACCGCCTTGCGCCGAGCAGCTAGCAGCAGCCATCTGGTAGAGGCTGGACCAACCCGATCAACTACTCTGGATCGACCACTACTTGAATGCTGATAGCGAAGTGTTTGAACTGGTCGCGTTCGAGAGGATGCAGGATGGCAGCTTCAGCACCGTGCAGCGGACGCGCATCGCTCAGGCCGAGGCAGAGCGGATCGTGGGCGAATGCATCTGGCGGTCGTGCCTGTTGCAGCTCTCAACCGCGCCACCGTTTATGCGCTACGCTATGCTAGCAGCTTCGTCAGGAAGGTGGTCGCCGTCCACGTCAGCGACGATATGGCTGAGGCAGCGGGGTTCCAGCAACAATGGCAGGAGTATTACGCCGAGGACATCCAGCTGGTGATCATCGAGTCGCCTTATCGGGCGTTGGTGCGCCCGCTGATCTGCTATCTGGATGATTTGAGCAAGCAGCAACCGGAGCGGGTATTGACGGTAGTGCTGCCAGAGTTCGTCGCGCAACGCTGGTGGGAGCGTATCCTGCACACGCAAACGGCCTTGCGGTTGAAGGGCGCATTGCTGTTCCACCCTGACATCATTGTTACTAGAATGCCTTATCACATCGGGCGGGCCAGCGGCGGCGCGGTTTAGGTATCTGTGAAGCGGTAGCCCGCTCCCCATTCAGTCAGGCTGTAGTGGGGGCTGACAGGGTTCGGCTCGATCTTGCGACGTAGCTAGCTGTAAGGGAGGCAGCCATAACCATGTGCTGTTGTGAGGTGTTACCCTCATTAGCAAGCCGCGCTTGTAATATTAGAACCTTACCAGAACCTTACCAAATGCTCGATTAACCGGCTGCACACACTCTGTCTATGCTTTGTGAGGTCATGTGGCAACCTTGTACTATCTCAAATAGGGATTGGTGAAGATAGCAGACAATATGGTAGAATAGGAGCATGAACACCTCCCAACCAAGCTGCCCCTACTGTGTGGGCCAAACTAAAGTTTACAAGCGCGGCCCTAATCGTAGTGGCAGCCAACGCTATCAATGCACTAGCTGTCGCCACTACTTCACGCCGCAGCCCAAGCCGCACGGTCAACCCCAAGCCACGCGGGAGTTGGCCGTCAAGATGTACTTGGAGAACGTTGGCCTGCGCTCTATTGGTCGTCTGCTGGCAGTTAGCCATGTCAGCGTCGCCAACTGGGTTAACCGTGCCGCCGACCAACTGCCGGAGAACGTAGATGCGCTTGACCCGCACACAGGTGAGATCGTCTTTGCGCCAGCAGCGACGACCAGCCCGCCAGCCCCAACCAACGCGCCGCCGGTCAGCCGCGAGATCGTCATCGAAGCGGACGAACTGTATACCTACGTAGGTAAAAAAAAGTCAGAATCTACATCTTTCTAGCGGTGGAACGCTACAGTGGGCTGATCGTCGGCCATGCGGTGCTGTGGAACATAGATGCGTCAAGCCTAGCCGCGGTAATTGTAGCCTTGCCGCGAGCCGACCGCTACTACTCGGATGGCTGGAAGGCTTACCAAGCGGTTGAGTGGCCGGGGCTGCACGAGGTGAGCGTGGGTAAGCGGGACACGCATACAGTGGAAGGCCGCAATAGCGAGTTGCGGCACTACTTGGCGCGGCTACGGCGCAAGACGAAGTGTTACAGCAAAAGCGTGGAGGCTCTAGCCCGAGCGATTAAGCTGTTCGTGTATGGGTGGAACCGGCGGCAGCATCGCTACTTGGCCGAGCCGAAGTTGAAAGGTACTCTCTGTCTGCTGTTCTTACCAATCCCAAGCGGAGATGCGCCAGGGGATCGTTGCCTCGAACGCCAAGCCAGGATAGTTCTGGTGAACCTGCTCATCCACGTAAGCCTCAAAGCTAGTGCGCTCCTTTATTGTCACCAGCATCCCCAGCACCGTAACCGGCTCATACTTGTCAATGATCGCCAAGCTGCGGAACATCGAAGGTAGAGCGCGGTAGGCCTTGCCGAGCGACTGCACCGGGATGATGATACCGCTGCCCGGCTCAACCGCATTCTCCTTGCTGACGACAGTGGCGTAGAAGCCGTTGGTTGCCAGAATATTGAGGCTGGGTGGCAGGTCTTGCACGATATAATCGTAGTGGCCTTGCAACTCGCGCAGCGCATCAGCCACCCGCCGTTCCCGTCGCGTAGTCAGAGCGTAGAGGCGGGCATCCACCTCAGCCATGCTATTGAGCATGACCGGCAGCACGTGGAAGCCGACCTTACCCCATAGCACCGCAACTGGCTGCGGCGTGTGGCTACCTTCATACAGCACACGGGCCAGGCTGGGGTAGACCGACGACAGGGCCAGTATCTCACTCACATCGCCCTGCGGGTCGAGATCAACCAGCAGCACGCGGTGGCCCAGTGCCGCCAGTTCGTAAGTCAGGTTTAGTGCCGTTTTGGTCTTGCCCACACCTCCAGCGTGGTTGGCGACGGCTATCACCTTTGCCATCAGCTTCTCCTCTCCCTCTAACCGCCTTGAAGTAAGCGATGGTAAGCGCAACACGTACACGATAGAAGGGATGAACGCCCAGTTCCGGCAGTATGTGAGCAGGCTTTGGCGCAGGACGAGAGGTTATAGGAAGTGCATCGAGCGATTGCGGGAGGCGGTCACGTGGTTTGTGTACCACTGGAACCGACGACAACGACTGTATCTACAAAACCGAGCATTGAGGGGCAAGCTGGGTTTGCGTGCTTGCTAGTTCCACACCAACCCGCTTTAGCCAGTCCCCAATGTACCACTACGCCGTAACTACTGTTGGCAATCCCATTTGGTATAATCAGCACACGGCGTAAAATGGAGTGAAGCCCGGTTGCTAAACATCAACCTCTTTAGTCATCTTGACCTATCCTGGCAAGGGCAGCCCCTGCTGCTACCTGCTAGCAGCAGGAATACCCCTCTGCTTGCCTACCTCCTCCTCAACCGTCGCAACCCCCTGCGCCGCGACACTCTCGCCTACACCCTCTGGTTCGACAGCAACGAAGCCGCCGCCCGCGCCAACCTGCGCCGCAGCTTGCACCAGCTGCGCGCCATACTGCCATCCGCTCAAGACTGGCTGCTAACCACTGCCGCCACTGTGCAATGGAATGTAGATAGCGATTATCAGCTAGACGTGGCCGAATTCGAGCGACTGGCTGCTAACCCTGCACGGCTGGCTGAGGCAGTTGCCCTCTACCGGGGTGACCTTTTGGCTGACAGCGAGGCCGAGTGGCTGTTCTACGAGCGCGAACGCCTCCGCTCTACCTACGAGGCCAGCCTTGAGCGGCTGGTCGCCGACAACCGTCGCCAGCGCAACTACGCCGCTGCCAGCCACTTCGCCAGCCAGCTTCTTGCCCACGACCCTCTGCACGAGCAGATGACCCGCCAGTTGATGGCCGTCCACTACGAGGCTGGCGACCGGGCGGCTGCTCTGGCTACTTACGCCCAGTTTGCGGCCCACTTGAGCGACGAACTAGCCGCCGCCCCGATGATCGAGACTACCGCCTTGCACGAGGCGATCCTTGCTGACGTACCGCTGCCTACCTTTGCCGCTCCCCGGTTGCCACCCACCGCTGGCCCATCGCCCGCTGGCCTGCCCTTCGTCGGTCGCGCTGATGAACTTGAGCAACTGGTTGCGGGTTGGCGGCAGGCGGCAGCAGGCGGCGGCACGCTCTACTTCGTCGGGGGCGAGGCGGGCGTGGGCAAGTCGCGCCTATGTACCGAACTGAGCGCGGTGGTGGCGGCGCAGGGTGGCTGGGTGCTGCACGGTGGTACTGCCGATGGTGAAGCACGACCATATCAGGCGATAGCCGAGACCTTGCGCGAGGCTCTGCCGCTGCTGCGCGCCAGCACGGTTGAGCCTGCCACCTTGCGGGCTGTCCTACCCTTGCTGCCCGAATTGGCAAGCACGCAGATCACACCCTTGCCCCCGCTTGAGCCGGAACGGGAGCGTGGCCGCCTCTACCAAGCGGTCGGTGATTGCCTGCGTGTGCTGGCCGCCCGCCGCCCGCTGCTGCTCCTGCTTGAAGATATGCACTGGGCCGGGCAAGCCAGCATCAACCTGCTACACTACGTCGCCGAGCGGCTGGCGGGTAGCGCGGTACTTGTCATCGTCACCTACCGTGAAGAAGAAGTCTTGCGCGACCACCCCTTGCGCAAGCTGCGCCGCGAAGTGGGGATGAATAACCAGCAGCTAGCCCTTGAACGCCTGAGTGCAGCGGCGGTCAGCGACCTTGTGGCACGGTTGCCCGGTCAGCCAGTCAGTGACGAACTGGCGACGGCGTGGTACAGCACCAGCGAGGGCAACCCCTTCTTCCTTGGCGAACTGATCTACGGTTGGCTAGACGGTGAACAAGCAGCAGATTTGCTGCCAGATCGGGTGCAGATGCTACTAGCCCGGCGGATCGTGCCGCTGCCAGTCAACACGCGGCTGGTGGCCGAGGTCGCCAGTGTGATCGGGACGAGCTTCAGCCCGGAACTAGTGGGCGAGGCGGCTGGTTTGAGCGAGGGGCAGGTGCTGACTGCACTTGACCAGTTGATGGCCCAGCGGCTGGTGCGAGAGGGAGCGGACGGCAGCCACAGCTTCAGCCACCACCTGATCGGCGCGACAGTCTACGCCGGGATCGATCCAGCCAGTCGGCAGCGACGACACCGGCGCATCGGCCTGCTGCTAGCCGAGGGCGAAGGGGAGCCGCAAGCTGCTGGCATCGCGGCTCATCTTGCGGCGGGTGGTGAGGGCGAGAGTGCGGCAGGCTGGTACTTGCAGGCAGCACGGGCGGCCCAGGCTGTCTACGCCGACGACGAGGCATTGGCGGCAGCTTGCGCTGCCACACTGACCACTTCCCCACGCCTGCGGTTCGACGCGCTGGCCCTGCGTGAGACGATCCTGCACCGGCTGGGGCGGCGCGGGGAGCAGGAAATCGTGCTGGGCCAAATGACCGCTGTCGTTGAGGAACTGACCGATGATGATTTGATCTGCGAAGTGCTACGCCGTCGAATCTTGCTGTGCGATGTTACCGACCAGCCCAAACAGCAAGCAGAGCTAATCGCAAACCTACTGGCACGAGCGCAGAGGAGCGGCGACCTGCACTGGCAGGCTATTGGTCTTGAAGGGCAAGCCCGCTACGAGGAGAACGCTGGTCGGTTTGAGCAAGCTCAGGCATACAGTGAGCAAGCCATTGCCTTGTATCAGCAGCTTGCTGACCACGAGGGGGAAGTACGCTGCCTGTGCAGGCAGAGCAGTATCGCCACCTTCCAGGGCCACTTCAATGATGTCAACCGCTTGCTTGAGCAGGCGCAGACGTTGGCGACCGCTGTTGACCAAAGCATGATCGTTGAGATACTACGCCTGGCAGCCCTCAACTTTGCGATGCGGGATGATTCCACCAGCAGTTATCAACTGTACAGCCAAATGTTGACCCTAAGCCGCGCCATTCATGACCGGCAGGCAGAGGCTACTGCTCAGGGGATGCTGGCGTTGAACAGTGCCAGCCTCAGTCTCCCAGACCAGACTTTTGCCCACGCTGCTGCGGCCCAAGCACTATATGAGGAAGTAGGCGACCAAGGGGGTTTGGCGATGCTACATGGCGTGCTAGGCGCACTGCACGAGGAGATGGGCCGCCATCAGGATGCACTGGCGGCTATGGAGCAGACGCGCATCATCTACAGTGGTTTGGGTCACGGTCATGACCGCGCTCAGGCCGGTTGCCTGGTTAACCTGTCCGCCTACGCCGCCGAAGCCGAGCAGTATGAGCAGGCTAAAGAGTACGCTGAGGCTGGCCTGGAGCTGGCAAGAGCAGCTAACAACTCATTTTTGGATGCCTATCTGCTGAATAGGCTGGGCATTGCCGAACTACATCTTGGCGAAAAGATGGTGGCGGTTGAACACCTGCAATCCAGTATTACCCTCTGCCGCCGCAGTGATCCCCTCGTCGCGCAACTAATTATCCCAAGCCTGACCTACCTTGCGCTGGCCCACCTGCAACTGGGGGAACATGAAGCTGCTGCACAGACGAGTGCTGAGTTGCTGATCATGTACCAGCACCACCCTGATCAGGCTTCGCTGCCTCACCACTGCTATTGGGCGGTGGCTTGTGTCGAGCGAGCAGTAGGCAACCAGGTACTGGCCGGACAATACCTGCTTACCTCCCAGCACGAGTTGCGTCAACAGCAGGTGGCCATAGCTGAAAAGCTGGGTGAATGGGCTGACGAGCAGTGGCGTAGCAGCTTCGTAAACTTGCCGCTCAACCGAGCGATCATTGCCGCCTACCAGCGCGACGAATGGCCCGCCTACGCCCAGCCGCCCGGTCTGATTGAGCCGTCGCTGCCGCTCTGCCCGGCTTGCGGGCGCAACCGCGCCGTTACCCGCGCTGGGCAGGCGACGGCGGGCGGCCAGCGGTATCGCTGCACCGACTGCCAGCGTTACTTCACCGTTGAGCGCAAGGTCAAGGGTTATGATCCCGCCTTGCACAGCCGCGCCCATGACCTCCATGAGCAGGGCTGGTCGAGTCGCCAGATCGCCCGCGAGTTGGGGGTTAGCCACGTCGCCGTAAGCAAATGGCTGAAGACCGACCCCATCTGACCTCCCTCCTGGCTACCACATGGTTGTACCAACCCTGCTTTTGTCAACGAGCAGGGTTTTTGCACCTCTCTTTTGCTTAACACCTCACCGTCCCAGCCCCGCTCAGGCACAAATAACGGCTTGTCTACAGTCGGACGCTGGCGGGACGGCGGTGCTGTATGCTGGTCTCAGCGACAAACAGGAGGGCAGGCAGTGGCAGCAGATGGCTAGGGGCGTAGCCGTCACACCTTTATCGTGCGGTTGTGGTGCGAACCGGGTGCGAAACCGGTCTGGCGTGGGTCGTTGGAGTCGATCCCGACTGGCAGCCTACGCTACTTCACCGACCTCAGCCAACTGACCACCCTGATCGGCGAGCAGCTACTCAAACCACCTGCCCCTGACCTCCTATCATCCAGCGGTGGGCCAGCACCTCAACCCGGTAACAAGAAAGGAAGCCAACCATGAGAATCAACAAGCTCCTCACCCTCGTCTTCAGCCTCGTTCTGCTCCTCAGCCTGACGGCCTGCGGTGGCGAGACCCCGGCCACCCCTGCTAGCAGTAGCAGCGGCAGCAACGCCGCCAGCCCGACCAACACCATCGCCAACACTAGCAACGCCGCCAGCCCGACCGACACCACCGCCAGTGACAGCAGCACATCCAGCAGCGGCAGCACGTCGGGTAGGAGGGATACCAGCGAAAACAGCCTCCTCACTGCCGCCGGCAAGGTGTCTAACGCGCAGAGCTACCACTTTGTCTACAGCGAAGCAGCCAAGAACTTCAGCGGCGACAAGACCTTCAAGACGAACTACGAGGGCGACTACGACAAGGCCAAGAGCGGTGCAACCCAGTACACCCTCACCACCGACGATCCAGATAGCAAAGCGGCTGGCGAGTGGCTGGCTTTCTACCGCGACGGCCAACTTATCACCTACCGCAAGGAAGCCGGTAGCTGGGTCAAGCCAGTGGGGATGCCCGACTTCGCCTCCACTGCCCTGACCGTGTTTGTCAGCGGCCTGACGGGGGCGGCCCTGACGACGGATGCCAGCGACCCCAACGAGAACCCCAAGCTGGTTGGCAGCGAAACGATAGCCGGGCAGGATTGCGACCACTGGCAGGTTGTCGCCAAGGGTTCCTTCTTTAAGGGCAACCTTGATGTCTACGTCGGCAAGCAGAGCGGCGACATCGTGCAGGCCACGCTCAAGACCGAGGACGGCAGCACAACCAGCCTCAGCACCAGTAAGCTCGATCAGCCAGTCAGCATCGAACTACCCAACTAAACCGCAACCAACCTGACCATTTACCATTCACCCCGACCATTTACCGCACACTACAAGCACAAAGGAGAACACCATGTCTGTCAAGCGTAACATCACCGCCCTGCTCGTCCTCGTCGCGCTGCTCCTCAGCAGCAACCACACCTTCGCCCAAGCCAATCAACCGCCCCCTCCCATCCGCAGGGCCACTCCCATTCCCACCCCGGTCGTCGTCTCTATGCCGCAGCGAACCGCCCCCACAGACGGTGCGGTTCTCAATAGCCGTAGCATGAGCTTCCGGTGGCAACCGATCAACTATGGCGGCAACCCTAACGTGCTGATCACTGCCGACCTAAGCGATGGTAACGGTGGTTGGACAAATGTGCTTGACCAGCACAACATAGTAGGTAACAGCTTCAACTACACCGTGCCAGCCGACGGCACCTATCGCTGGCGGATGCGAACCCACTCCGATTTTGGCGATAGCCTGACCACCTCCTTCATCACCTTCAGCGTGGTCAGTACGTTCGGCACCTTCAAGGTCGAGCAGGTAGTCAGCGTCCCTCCTTCAGCCAGCACGACCGCAACTAGCTGGAAGATGGTGCAGTGTCCAGCGGGTACACTGGCGGTTGGTGGGGGCGTGACTGCTTACGGCATAGAGGGCAACAAGAATATTAGCATCCGCTCCAGTATCCGCAGCAATGACAACTCATGGAGTACCATGCTCAACAACAGTGCTGCCACCGCACAGGACGTAACGGTTTCGGTCATGTGCCTACGCGGTTCGACTGGCACTATCACCTCGGTACGTTCCACCGAGAGGAAGGTAAAGGCTGGCTACCCCTCCTTTGACGCGGCAACCTGCCCCAGCGGGAGCAAGCTGATCAGCGGGGGCTACAGCAGCGGCGGCAGCATGAATTACACAAACTCTTACCCCAACTTGCTGAACGATAGCAAGGGTTACCCAGCGCAAAGCTGGCTAGCCTCAATGCGTAACGTAGGTTCGACGGAAACTGGCACCTACGTCCATGCTGATTGCTTCAGCGGTGACAACCTCAAGTTTAGCTTGGTCAAGTCGGCAGCAGTGACGGTGAAGGTAGGCAAGAGAGGCACTGCGGTTGCCAAATGTCCTGCCGATCAGTTCACGGGGGGCGGTGGATACCTTGTTGGAGGTGTTGGTGGAATGACTGTCCTAAGTGCCGCACCCAACGTTGATGTCCCCTACGACTCCCCATACTATGGTTGGGTGGCATCCATGAGCAACCCCGCAGACAACAATGGCATCAGGACGGTGAGCATCACCGCCTATGCGATCTGCATCAGTAGATAGCAGTACCAAGCCAGCCGCGCTGCTTTTGCTCAGCGCGGCTGGTTGTGCCAAGCTGATAGATTGGGAATTACACCTTGAGCCTGTAGCTGGTTAGCCGGTCATCTCGCTTCGCACCCGTGTGTTAGCTATACTCAACAACGTAGCTGTTAAGGAAAAAGACGATGACTAACCGCTTGAGCAAGCTGCTCGTCCTGCCCGTCCTGTTTACCACCTTGTTGATTGGCCGTAGCTACGCCAACGACAAGCAACCGACCAATTCCACCAGGCCGACTGAGCCACAAACCAATCAGCCCGGTGACAACCACGCTGTTGACAGTAGACGCGACCGATGCGTGGGCTGTCGGTGAGCACAACACGATTATCCACCGAGCTGAGGACTATATAGGGGGGGGGGATTGGCTAAATGGGCGTACCACATGGTAAAATAGGGACATGATTACTCCCACTTATGCTTGCCCCCACTGCCAGGCTGCCAAGACTGGCCCCCATGGCTTCAATCGCAGCGGCAGCCGCCGTTATCGTTGTGCCAGCTGTAGGCGGCACTTTACCCCACAGCCTAAGCCCCAGTCGCCTTATAGCGACGACTTCAAGTACCAGGTGGTGCGCCACTACCTTGAAGGGCAAGGCCAACGCTCCGTCGCCCGCTTGCATGGGCTGGTGCATCAGACCGTTGCCAACTGGGCCAACCAACTGGCCGACGCACTACCCGAACCAGTAGATGCCCTTGACCCTGCCACTGGGCAGGCTGACCTGACAGCGGTGAACGCACCAGCCCCGACCACGCCTAACCCACCCGCCCGCGAGATCGTGGTCGAGGTGGACGAACTCTACAGCTTCATTGGGGAAAAAAAGTCAAAGTCTACCTCTTTATGGCGGTGGAACGCTATAGTGGGCTGATCGTTGGTCAGGCAGTGCTGTGGAACATAGATGCGCTAACCTTGCAGCCGGTGATCGAGGGCTTGCCGGGAGCCGACCGCTACTACTCGGATGGGTGGAAAGCCTACGCCGCGCTGAAGTGGCCGGGCTACCACGAGGTGAGTGTGGGCAAGCGGGACACCCACACGGTGGAAGGCCGTAACAGCGAGCTACGGCACTACCTGGCGCGGCTGCACCGCAAGACGAAGTGTTACAGCAAGAGCTTGAGCGGGTTGAGTCAGGCGGTGAAGTTGTTCGTGTGGGGCTGGAACCGGCGACAGCGGCGATACCTAGCTGAACCTAAGTTGAAGGGCAAGCTGTGTCTGCTATACTAGCCAATCCCGCCTTATCTGCTTATCATATGTTACAATGACGGCATAGGTTTAGATTTACTAAACCTCTGTAGCTGCTTCTTTTCCTACTCCCCCACTGGGCTGGGCAGAGTACTGTAGCAACCGATCAGGCTGTGCCTTGCAGCCGCTGCGTCAGGTTGGCACCCGCACCTACAAGCGACCCAGCTTAACTACAAGCGGAAGGTTTTATCATGCCGCAAACGATCATGGTGCTAGACGACGACCAAGACATCAGCCTGCTAATCTGCGCCTTGCTGGCAGAGGAGGGCTATACTACTACCGCCCCAACCTGGGCAATCACTGACCTCGACCTGCCACGTGAGTCCGTCCCTGACCTGATCATCCTTCTCAATAAGGATGTTACCACCCTCGCCATCATTGAGCAGCTGAAGGCGCAACCCGATCTGGCTGCCATCCCGCTCATCGTCTGCACGGGAGCAGTCAAAGAGGTGGCTGAACTGAAGGGTCGTCTCACCACCAGCGGTGTTCGCGTTGTACTCAAGCCCTTCGATATTGACGACCTGCTGCTGAACGTAAGCGAAATGATCACGGCGGCTAGCTAGGGACTAGCAGTGTAGAAGGCCGCTACACAAGGGAAGGCTGATTGGTCATGATGGTCGAACTAGGATTGTTGTTGCGCCGTGGGCGGGAGGAATGCAAGCTGATGGCTGGTAATTTATACGGTCAGGGGGCGGTAGCTCGGCGGGTGGGCATTGCCCAGAGTGTCCTCTCCGACCTGGAACGTGGTCGGGTCAGCCATCTGCCAGAGCCAGCCGTGTTGAACGCGCTGGCCCGCGACCTGGGTTTGTCAGCACAGAGCCTACTACAAGCAGCCGGTTACGACCTGGTTTCGGCAGAGGCAGCAGCAGCATTGCAGGCGCAGGCAGTGCGGGAGTGTGACCTCAGCGCGGTGCTTAGCGTCCAGTACCGGTTGAGCAGCGAGGAGGCAGCAGCGGTCAAGTTGCTGGTGAGCAAGCTGCGGGATGCCCATAGCCAGCAGCCAGTACGACCCACCAAGTAGGTTTGGCGGGTGACTTAGCTCCAGCCATCGCTGCTCCAGGTACGGAGTAGTAGCTCAGCATAGTCTAGCTTGCACTCAAGACCAGCTAGCAAGAAGCTCCAACAGCCAAACCCAGGCTGTTGGAGCTTCTTAGCATAGGGAGGAGGAGGAAGTCTACTTATAAGACGTGCCAGCAAGCTCACAGCTTCAATCCAGGTAAGCAACCCGGTACTTTCGGCTACCCTGGTTAGACAAGTTGGCTAGAGCCTTCACCGCTCCGGCTTAGCTTCGAGCCTGGGCTAGTCAGTAGTTGGCTGACAGTCAAGGTTTGGTAAGGTGCTGGTAAGGTTCCCCTGTGCTACAATGATAGTAGCTTAATCTTTAGGAGTGGTGAACCATGACCTACCAGACCTTGTTCCAGAACCAACCAGCAGCCCCTTCCTTTGAGCCGCTTGCGCTACCCAGCCTTGTGCTACTACCTCCACTTGCTGCCCGCAGCGATGAAGAACTTGTCCAGCTTTTGAGCCAGCAACAGACTGCCCATGATGGCAAAGATGCCGCCTTGCGCTGCGCGGTGCTGATGGTCCTCTACGACCGGCACTGCCAGTTCTGCTTCAGCTTCGCCCTGCGGCTGCTGGGCAACCCGGCACAGGCTGAGGAGGCGATGCAGGTTGTCTACCTGGCCCTCTGGCACACCCCAACCAGCTTCAGCCTGACCGGTAAGAGCTTCCGGGGCTGTCTGGTGACGGCTATGCTCGACCACCTGGCTGCCCTTCGTTAGCAGTTACAGTAGCTAAACCTGACCGCTGTTGCTAGCCAGCCTGCCGCCTGTCCCTTGCTTTCTTTGCGCCCAGGACACGCCTGGCCCTTGGGCCTAGCCGCAGCGGTTGCTTGTCCAGGCTAGACTACGAGCAGGTCGAGACGGGCAGGGTAGGCCGCTCCAGCCGGGTCAGCGCAGCAGCGCAGTCTGGGTAAAGCGTAGCCGCACCGCGCGCCCGTAGATACCCGCCAGCACCGCCGCGACCTGCTCACCCCACCGCTCGGCCAGCACCTTTGGCACATTGCCGTTCGGCTGCCGCAGCAGCCAACAGTCGCCGTCGCGTCCTACCAGCCGCACTCCTGCCAGCCAGCTATGCCAGAGGTCGTTGCCGACCAGATGCCGCAAGTCGTCGCTAGCAGCCACCCAGACCTGCTCCATCCAGGCCGTCGGTGGCTGATCCAGCGCGGCGGCGAGGGCTG
>Ga0209724_1002578_pt1 | contig 15384 bp, 12 predicted proteins | sample grotaG_FD_184143 | JGI IMG/M metagenome (GOLD analysis project Ga0209724, IMG submission 184143) | Glacier valley bacterial and archeal communities from Borup Fiord, Nunavut, Canada, to study Microbial Dark Matter (Phase II) -... | ecosystem: Environmental > Aquatic > Freshwater > Ice > Glacier ...
TACTGCACGGCCTGGCACTGCTGGCACACCTGCAGCTCGAAGCGGCCTTCCGCGGCGGCGGCCGTCATGCCGAGCGCGACCCGGCCGCGCGAGCCGGGCGGCAGATTCATCTGCGGCGTGCGACGAACGGGGTTCTTCTTGCGCGGCGGCATGAGGGGCATCGTCATGACCGCACGCCCCCGCAACTCTTTACCGGCGAAGCCGAAGCGCAGCACGCCGCCGGTCTGCGCATTTGCAAGCACCACCCTGGCACGCAAACGAGAGCGGGACTCACGACGGCCGCCCCAACACCACCGCCCCGGTACAGAGGCACCGGTCGTACGTCACCATCCCGAAGCCGCTCACCAATCCAAACTTCGCATCGGCCACCGACCGAACGCCGGCCGCATCCGTGAGTTGCCGAATCGCTTCCGTCATGCCGAGGAACCCGCCTGCCGCGCCGGCCTGCCCCGCCGAGAGCTGGCCGCCACTGGTGTTGGCAGGCAGGCTGCCGGCCGACGTGAGGCCGTGCTCGCGCACGAAGGCCGGGCCTTCGCCCTTGGCACAGAAGCCGAGGTCTTCGAACTGCATCATCACGATGACCGGATAGTCGTCGTAGCTTTGCACGAAGCCGACGTCTTCGGGCCGCACGCCGGCCTGCGCCCACAGCTCGTCGATGTCGACGCGCCAGCCGCCGCGCACCAGCACCGCGTCGTCGGCATAGGCGTTGTGACGCTCGATGGCGCCGAGCACTCCGGCATAGGGCAAACCGAGGTCTTGCGCGCGCTCGGTGGTCATGACCAGAAAGGCCTCGGCGCCAGCGCACGGCATCACGCAATCGAACAAATGCAGCGGCTCGGCGATCGGCCGAGCGGCCATGTATTGCTCGAGAGTGAGCGGCCTTTTGAACATCGCGTGCGGGTTGCCGAGTGCGTTGGTGCGCTGGTCGATGGCGATGCGGCCGAAATCTTCGCGCGTGGCGCCGAACTGCCGCATGTAGTTGGCCGTGATCATCGCGAACACCGAGTTCGGGCCACCGGCGCCATAGGGATAGCTGGCGTCTCGGGCGAAGCCGGAGAAGCTGCCCAGCGTCTGCCGGAACGACGCGACGTGGTTCGTGTCGGCCGCGACGCAGGCGACGATGTCGGCGTCGCCCGCCTGCACGGCGCGTGCGGCGCGGCGCAGCGCCATCACGCCCGAAGCACCGCCCGTCGGCAGGTGGTCGAGCCAGCGCGGCGAGAGGCCCATGTGCTGCGTGACCCCCACGGCCGTGTCGGGCGCGAGCGAAAAGCTGCTGACGGTGAGGCCGTCGATCGCATTCTTGGAGATGCCCGCGCCTTCGACCAGCGCCCGCAGCGCCTGGCCGATGAAGTGGTGCGCGCCGTGGGTCGAGTAGCGCACGTAGGGCACGGTCACCGGCACGGTGACGGCGACGCCTGCGTACGACTGGCGCCGGCCTATCTCGGGCTCCCGCTCGCGGCCGGCGGCCGGGCGCGAATCACGCGGCGTCGGGCCGCGCCACGCGGCGGCGGCGCTTCAACGCGCGCGTGTCGATCGTGTTCGGCTGCTGCGGCAGCTTCTTCGCCAGCTCGCGCAGTTCGCTGCGCTGGATCTTCTGCGAGAGGGTGAGCGGCAACGAATCGACGAACGCCACGTAGCCGGGTGCCTTGAAGTACGCCATGTGCTCGAGCGCGAACGCGACCAGGCTGACCGCGATATCGATCGGGTCGAGGTCCTTCGCCTCGGGTTTGACCACGACGCACACCAGCACTTCGTCACCGCGCGACTTGTCGGGGGTGGCGGCCACGGCGCAGGCAGCGATCGACGGGTGCTGGCTCAGCACGCCCTCCACTTCCACGGCCGAGATGTTCTCGCCGCTGCGGCGGATCACGTTCTTCTTGCGATCGACGAAGTGGAAGTCGCCCTCGGCCGATTTGAGCACCACGTCGCCGGTGTGGAACCAGCCGCCGGCCCACGCTTCTTCGGTGGCGGCCGGGTCTTTCAGGTAGTCGAGGAAGAAATCTTGTCGTGCAGCGGCGCCGGCAGCGCGCACGAGCAACTCGCCCGCCACGCCATCGGCTGCATCTTCACCGGCCTCGTTGACCACGCGCGTCTCGACGAACGCGTCGGCGCGGCCGAAGCAGCTCGTGCCCACGTGGCGCGGTTCGCGGTGGGCCATGATGCAGGCCGCTGCGCCGGTCTCCGTCATGGCCCAGGCTTCGAGCAGCGGGAAGCCGAAGCGCTCTTCGAAAGCCGCGTGGTGCTCACGGGCCACGCCGGCGCCGAAGCCGAAGCGCACCTCGTGTTCGTTGTCACTCGGGCTCGGCGCTGCGGCGAGCAGCAGCGCCGGCATCACGCCGAGATAGTGCGCGATGGTGGCGCGGCTCTCGCGCACGCTCTCCCACCAGTACTTCGGATGGAACCGGTCGAGCTGCACCAGGCAGCCGCCCGACATGAACGCGGCCATGGTCGAGAACGCCATCGCGTTCATGTGGCTGAGCGGCAGCGGCGTGACGATGCGCTCCACGTCGGGCCGCACCTCGGCGAGGCCGCCGAGCCCGAGGTACCACTCGCCGGCGCGCAGGAAGTAGCCGTTGGCGAGGCGGCAGCCCTTCGGCTTGCCGGTGGTGCCCGAGGTGTAGAGCAAGGCGCACTCGCTGCCGCGCGTGACCTTGGTGCGGCCGAGCGGCGGCGGCGTGCGCGCGGCGGGCACCTTGCCCGCGGCTTCGGGCCGCATCGTGGCGAGCGTGATGCCGAGCTGCGACGCTGCGGAGCGCAGCGCAGCCTCGCGCTCGGGCAGCGTGACGGCGAGGCAGATCTCGCTGTGGCCGATGAGATGGCCGAGCTCGGCGCTGCGCAGGTCGGAGTGGATCGGCACGACGCTCGTGCCGATCGCGTTCAGCGCGAGCCAGTGCGCGAAGAAGGCCGGCCGGTTCTCGAGCAGCAGGCCGACGCGGTGGCCGTGCCCGTAGCCGGCCGCGGCGTAGGCGGCGCGCAGGCGCTCGACCTCGGCGGCCACGTCGTTCCAGCTCAAAGCGCCGGCGACGATGCCGTAGGCGGCCGCCGTGACCGGCTCGACCCAGAGGCAATCGGCGTCGCCGCGGCGCGCGGCCGAAGCGGTGAAAACGGCGTGAACGGTGTCGGACATGGGTCGCGGATCGGGTCGGATCGAAATGAGGTCAGATGAAGAGTTGCACCGCCGGCAAGGCAGCGTCGGCGTTGAGCAGGTTCACGCGCTTGAGCACGATGCGGAGCAGGCCATCTTGCCCGAGCGCGAGATGGTGGAATACGGTGCCGACGAGGAACAGCGTCTCGTCGCCCTGCGCCTCGGTGTAGTGGAACTCGGTGCGCAGCACGTGGCGGTGGGTCGCGGCATCGCTCGATTCGAGCTGCGGCGTCTGCAGCAGGTGGTGCGCCCGGCTCGGCGGCTGCTGCGAAAAAGCACGCGGGCTCTTCAGCCGCTCGATGCGCAGCGTGCGCAGCAGCGCGTCTTCGTAGAGGTGCGAGTTGTGGTGCAGGCCGTCGGGCTGGTCGGGCACGAGGGGCACCCAGTAGATGCCGTCCGGCGCCCACAGCGCGGCCCATTCCTCGTAGCGCTTGTCGTCGAGCAGGCGCGCCTCGCGCACGACGAAGGCGATCAGTTGCTGCTCGGTGGGTGCGGTGTTCATCGAATCGCCATCACATGCTCAGCGTCATGGCCTCGACCCAGGCGCGGTACTGGTTGCGCATCGAGATCTCGCTGGTGCCGCCGGCGGTCACCTCCGCTTGCCCGATCTCGGCCGCATCGAACCCGCGGTGCAGGCTCACCCATTCGTTGCCGCTCGCGTGCAGCCCTTTCTGGATCGCGCGATAGGCGTGCAGGTCGTCGTGGCCGACGACCGAGAACGGCGAGTTGATGAGCCGGTTGTAGGTGACGGTGCGCTCGAGCAGGGCCTCCGGCGCACCCTTCAGCCGGAAGGTCCAGCTCTCGACGATGGTCTGGTCGGCCGCGACCGGCCGCGCGACGCGGATCGACTGGATCGCGCCCTTGATCGTGAGGCTGGGGTAGTAGACGGTGTTGTGGCGCGTGGTGCCGAGGATCTCGGCCGTGCGCGCCGCGCCGTGGTGCGCCTGCATGGCCTGCTCGTATTCCGGCAGCGCCGAGTAGCTGCTGTGGATCGAGTGGTGCACGCCCGAATAGCTGTGGCCGTTGGCGAACACGCGCACGCCCATTTTCTCGTAGAACGCATGGTCGGAGACGAAGGGCACGAACTGCTCGATCGCCATCGGCTTCGGCGCATCGGCCGGCTCGTCTTTCCACATCGCCTTGGCGGTGCCGGCCGAAGACTCGTGCACGACCATCGGGTGCATCGTGTCGTTCAGGTTCTCGATGAACATCTTCCAGTTGCACGCGTGCAGGAAGCGCAGGCAGCCGCCGGTGATCTCGAGCTCGCCTTCGGGCGAGCGGTCGGCGAGGTTGTCGATGGAGCTGAGCGAGGCGCCGAAATAGGCGTCGAAGTCGGGGCCCGCGTCGCCGAGCTTGGCGAAGATGAAGCCGCGGTAGAGCTCGACGTGCTTCACCGCCGCCATGCCGTTGGCCGACTCGCATCGGTCGAGCCCCGTGCCTTCGTAGGCCTGCTTGAGCGGAATCGCGCGCAGAGTGCCGTCGGTGTTGTAGGCCCAGGCGTGGTACGGGCAGCGGAAGAAGCGCCCGGTGTTGCCCGCGGGCGCACTGACCACGCGCGCGCCCTTGTGCGCGCAGCGGTTCATCAGCACGCGCACGCTGCCGTCTTCGTGGCGCACCGCCACCAGTGGCTGGCCCGCGATCTCGACGGTGATGTAGTCGCCGGCGTTCGGTAGCTGGCTCGCGTGGCCGACGTAGTTCCAGGTGTTGGCGAAGAAGTGCTCTTGCTCGAGCGCGAAGATCTCGTCGCTGATGTAGAGATCGCGATGCACGCGCGCCGGCTCGACGAGCGCGCGGATGCGTTCGGGGTGGCCGCGGTAGGCGCTGCCACTGCTCGATGCGTTCATGCGGCGACCGCTTGCCTGGCTTCGATCGGCGGCACCGGTGCAGCGTGCACGCGCAGCGCGGCCGCCAGCGCGTGGCCGTGCTCGTCGGCGAGCGCGGCTTCGCGCAGGGTGCGCAACGTGGCCGGCGCGAGCGCCGTGCCCTGCGCCGCGACAACGCCCATCAGGATCGTGAAGTTCTTCCAGCCGCGTTCGTGTGTGTCGCCATAACCCTTGACCAGCCGCTGGCAGTGCACGACCTCGAGGGCGAGCGCCGCGTCGTGCGCCACGGCCTTCGCGATCGTCGCGAGCCAGCTTTCGATGCGCTCGCTTTCGACCGTGAAGCGCAGGCTCGATCGGCGATATCGGCGCAGGCCCGCGATGCCGTAGAGCAGCAGGAAACCGCCGAGCGAACTCGTGGTCACGACGCGGCCGCGCTGCGTGCGCCGCTCGACGACCCTTCGCGCCCAGCCGGTGCGTTCGAGCCAGCGGCCGAGGCCGGCAGGCAGCGTTTCCACGATCTCCCGCAGCCGCGGATGGAGGTATTCGTCGATGGCGAGCAACTGGTCGCTCTTCACCTTCGCCTCGCCGAGCACGCGCTCGAAGCGCGTGGCGCGCGTCTTCAGCGCAGCGACGCGGATCGTGTCTTCGTACGTCATCCACAAGGCAAGGTGGCGCGCGGTCTCGGCGATCAACGACGGCCCGGCCGAAGGCGACTGCTCCACGAGACGCACGAGCCGACCGACGTAGGCGCGCGCGTGGTCGATGTCTTGCCAGTCGATGGTGCGGCGGATGCCTTCGACGACGAGTGCGCGCGCCTCGGCCGGCAAGGCCGCGCGTGCGCGTTGCAGCAGTGCGGCGATTTCGGGATGAACGCGGGCGGCCGTCGCGGTCGACGGAGCCGCCGTCGACACCGCGACCGAAGGCTCCGGGCCACCCTGCGCTTGCGCGAATCCAGCCTCGAATGCCCGCAGGCTCGCCGCCACGCCCACGCCGCCGCGCGCGATCGTGGCCTCGAACGCGGCGCGCCCGAACGGCAGCACGCCGGTACCGGCGAGCGCGCCGAACAGCACCGCGCTGATCAGGCTGCCGCTGCGTTCGGCGGCGGCCGCCATGTCGAAACCCACGAAGCGCTCGGCGGCATCGCGCGCATGGGCAAGCAAGGCAGCGCCGTCGACGCGGCCGTCGCCCATCGCGGATTTCTCGTCGATCGACCAGACGCGGTGCGTGGAGGCGACGAAGGTGGTGCGGTCGCTCGTCACCAGGCCGCGCTGCACCGCACGGCCTGCTTCCATCAGCTCGGAGGCGAGCACCACGTCGACGTCGCCCGGCATCGGCATCAGCGCCAGCACCGGCGCGGCGTTCGCGGCTTCGGCTGCGGCGGCCGGGAAGAACTCGACGTAGTAGATCGTGGCGCCCGTGCGCTGCGCCACGCCGGGCACCGACGTGCTCTGCGCGACATGCCCGTTCTGCTCGGCGAGACCCACGATCCAGTCGGCCAGCACGCCGCCGCCCTCGCCGCCCATGGCGAGGATCGCGATCTTCCAGACGCGTGCGTTCATCGCGCTCGTCGTCGCCAGGCGCTCAGAACGCGAAGCGCGCGCGGCGCCTGGCATCGCGCCGTTGCAGGAAACCGATCACCGGGCCGCGCACGCGCTGCGCCAGACGGTCGCGCCAGGCGGGGTTGGTGACGATGCGCGCCTTGTAGAACGAGGGGCACAGCACCGCGGCATGCGAGACCTCGCCGCACACGCCGCAGCCGACGCAGCTGTCGAGCACGGTCGCGATCGGGTCGGTGCGGAGCGGGTCGGGATTCGGCTTGATCGAGAGCGAGGGGCAGCCCGAGAGGCGGATGCAGGAGTGGTCGCCGGTGCAGGTGTCGTCGTCGATGCCGAAGCGCTCGCGCACCACCCGCTTGCCCGCAGCTTCAGCCTGCTTCACGAGCGGTTTTTCGCGCCGCTGCCTGTTGAGCATGCATTCCGACTGCGCGACGATGACCTTCGGGCCGGGCTCGCGCGTGGTGAGCGCGGCGCGCAGCGTGTCGCGCATGCCGGCCACGTCGTAGGTGTTCTTCAGCGTGCGCACCCACTCGACGCCCACGCCGCGCACCGCCTTCTCGATCGCGTGGCCGGCGCTGCGCGAAGCGTGCGCGTTCTTCGACGAAGGGATGTCCTGCCCGCCGGTGGCCGAGGTGTAGTTGTTGTCGACGACGATGGTGAGGTTGTCGCTGCGGTTGAAGACCGCGTTGGCGATGCCGCTGGTCAGGCCGTTGTGCCAGAAGCCGCCGTCGCCCATCACGCTGATCGCCCGCTTACGCGTGCTTCCGAGGCCGCCGCTTTGCAGAGTCCGCCCTCCCGAGAGCGAGTCCGAAACCTCGGGGCGGCCCGGCGGTTCCGCGCCGCGCGCCGCGCCGAAAGCCGACGCGCCGGCCGTACCGAGCCCGTAGCCCATCGTCGTGTTGCCGAGGTGGAACGGCGGCAGGATGGAGAACAGGTGGCAGCCGATGTCGGCACTGATGTGATGCGCACCGAGCTCGCGCTCCACCAGCTTCATCGCGCTGAAGATCGGCCGCTCGGGGCAGCCGGTGCAAAAACCCGGCGGCCGTGCGTGCACCACGCTGCCGATCGGCGCGAGCGGCACGGTCTTAGATGCTGACGATGCGGCCGTCGACGCGGCCCGTGGCACGGGCGCTATCGCGCCGTAGCGTTCGAGGAAGTCGCGCACGCCGGCGAGCACCACGGTCGGTACGTATTCGCCCGCCATCGGCAGCACGTCCTTGCCGTGCAGCACGGTCGTGCTGCCGCCTTTTCTCAGCACGTCGGCCACGTTCTGCTCGACGAAATTCGGCTGGCCTTCTTCCACCATCAACACCGAACGCTTGCCCGCAAAAAAGCGCAGCACCTCCGCATCGACCACGGGGTAGGCGACGTTCATCACGTAGAGCGGAACCTGCGAGCGGCCGAACACGTCGGCCAGGCCGAGCCGCTCGAGCACACGCACCAGCGTGTTGTAGTGGCCGCCCTGAACGACGATGCCGAGGTCGCCCAGCTGCGGGCTGCCCGGGTAGAACTCGTTGAGTCGGTGGCGCTCGATGTAGCGCACCGCCGCCGGCCAGCGGTCTTCGATCTTCTCGCGCTCGTGCAGGTAGGTCGCGGGCGGCAGCGCGATGCGCGCCGTGTCTCGCCGCGGTGCGTCGAGCGCCTGCTGCAGCGTGAACGGCGAGCGCACGTTGTCGCCCGCCGTGAAGTCACCGTGCACGTGGCAGGCACGGATGCGCAGCTGCAGCATCACCGGCGTGCGGCTCGCTTCCGAGAGCGCGAAGCCGTGCTTCACCGCGGCCACCATCGAAGGCAGGTTGGGGCGCGGGTCGAGCAGCCACAGCTGCGATTTCATCGCGAACGCATGGCTGCGCTCCTGCATGATCGACGAGCCCTCGCCGTAGTCTTCGCCCACGATCACGAGCGCGCCGCCGGTGACGCCGCCCGAAGCGAGGTTGGCCAGCGCATCGGAGGCGACGTTCACGCCCACCGGCCCTTTGAAGGTGACCGCGCCGCGCAACGGATAGTTCACCGAGGCGGCGAGCGTGGCCGCGGCGGTCGCCTCGCTGGCGCTGTTCTCGAAGCGGATGCCGTGCTCGGCGAGGATGTCTTCGGCGTCGGCCAGCACGTCCATCAGGTGCGAGATCGGCGCGCCCTGGTAGCCGGCCACATAGGCCACGCCCGATTCGAGCAAAGCCTTCGTCACCGCCAGGATGCCCTCGCCGCGAAAGGTCTCGCCGGCACCGAGCCGAAGCTTCTTCACCTCCTCCACGAACGAGCGCTCGGCCATGCCTTCCTCGGTGTTCGCGGGGCGGGCCCGCCACGCGAGCTATGGTAGAGCCATGACCGACTTCGCTCCTCGCCGTGCCATGCCGATCTTGTGGATCGCGACTCTCGCGGCACTCGCTGCTTGCGGCGGCGGCAGCGCGGCGGCCGACACCGCGGCGGCGGCGACTCCCCCGCTGCCCGCGGCTTCGGCCCCCGTCACGCCGCCCGTCGTGGCGAGCGTCTGCACCGCGCCGATCGCCGCCACGCCCACCTCGGGCGTCGCGCCCAGCGTCGGCAACGGCACGCCCGCGAGCTGCACCGAAACTGCCCTGCGTGCGGCGGTGGCCGCCAACGCCGTGGTGCGCTTCGACTGCGGAACGGTGCCGGCCACGATCGCCATCGGCGCGACGATCGAGCTGCCGGCCCTGCGCGACACGACCATCGACGGCGAAGGCCGCGTCACGCTCGACGGCGGCGGCCGTGCTCGCATCTTCCGGCTGGTCAACCCCAACTACCGCAGCAATGCGAAGGGCCTGACGCTGCAGCGCATCGCACTCAGGAACGGCCAGGCACCGGGCAGCGGCTACGTCGCGCCGAACACCGCCAACCCGGCCTGCGCCTACGGCTATGCCGACGGCAGCGGCGCCGCGATCGAGGTGCGCGATGCGCGGTTGCACGTGATCGACGTCGACTTCCAGGGCAACGCCGCCGCCACGCCCGGCCCTGACGTGGGCGGCGGCGCGATCTACGCCGCCGGCTCGCTCGACGTGGCGATCGTGGGCTCGCGCTTTGTCGGCAACTCGGGCGCGAACGCCGGTGCCGTCGGCGCGCTGCAGAGCAACCTGCGCATCGTCAACAGCACGTTCACCGGCAACCGGGCCGGCGGCACGGGCATGAACTACGCCGGCGGTGCGGCGACCGGCTGCCCCGGCGTCGGCCACCCGAGCCAGGGCGGAGCCGGCGGAAACGGCGGCGCCGTCACCATCGACGGCTCCGACGACACCGACGTGCTGGTCTGCGGCTCCACCTTCGACGCCAACCGCGCCAACGAGCTGGCCGGCGCCTTGTTCCGCACCGCCAACATCGCGCCGCGCAAGACCACGCTCGACCGCAGCACCTTCAGCAACAACACTGCGCGGCAGGGCGGCGCGCTGTTCATCATGAACTCGGCGCCGCTCGAGATCACGGCCAGCACCTTCAGCGGCAACGTCGCCGTGCTGTTCGGCGCGGCCCATTTGCAGAACACGCGCTTCGACATCGTCAACAGCACCTTCTCGGGCAACGAGGCCACGCTCGGTCTCGGCGGCGCCTTGTTCCTGAACGGCAGCGGGCCCGCGAGCACGCTGCGCAACGCGACCTTCGCCGGTAACCGTGCGAGCGGCGGCACCGGCTACTTCAGCGCGGCGATCTTCGGCGACGCGAACTTCACCATCGCCAACACCGTGTTCGCGAACAACACGACGCTCGACCCGTTCAGCCCGATGCAGTGCGGGTTCGCGTCGGCCTCCGGAACGAACGACGTGCAGTGGCCGCCGACGCGACCCGTCGGCGGCGCGGCCGACTCGGCATGCGTCGCCGGCATCGTCTTCGCCGACCCGTTGCTCGGTGCGCTGGCTGCGGGCGGCGGCCCGACCCCGACGCACGCGCCGGCCGCGACCAGCCCGCTGCGCGGCGCCGGCCGAGACTGCCCGGCCACCGACCAGCGCGGCAACGCGCGCAAAGCCGCCAGTTGCACCGTCGGCGCGGTGGAGTAGCGCGAGCGCGCCGCGGCGCTTCGAACGCGCTCAGCGCGGCCGTGCGGCGCTCGAGGCTGCTGCCCGCCCCGGCACGACGCGCGCCGGCACCAGCGATACCTCCACCGGCCCGACCTGCCGCTTCGGTGCACCGGCGCGCCAGACGCCGCTCACCACGGCGAAGGTGGCGATCGCCATCACCACGGCGAGTGCCGCTACGGCGGCCTTGGCACGCCAGCCCGGTGCGGCCCAGCCTTCCGTATCCCGGCCAGGGGTCTTTTTTGCGGTCATGACGGCGATTCTCGGCCGCGGCCTGGTGACGCGCCGCGTGACGCTTCGCACGACGCGTGTCGGCTGCGCGGCGCCACGCTGAAGTGATGCGGGCAATGGTCGATATGCAGTCGAGAAAGGCGCACCCGCCACCGGAGACGCTCATGCCCTGCCCGACCTTCGCTCCGCCTTCGCATCTGCTCGCCGCCGGCTGGCTGGCCTGCGCGCTCGCTTGCGCAGCCTGGCCGGCGTACGCTTCCGAGGCTGCGGCAGCGCACGTCGAGAAGCCCCTGCCTTCGCCGGTGACGCCGGCCGCCGAGATCGTGAAGGGCCCGCAAGACCCGATGGAGATGCTGAAGAAGCGCCTCGTCGCGACCTTCAACACGGCGCCGAAGACGGCCAAACCCGCCGAGGCCAGCACGAACCCACGCGAGATCGCCGTCGCCTCCAGGCTCTCGGTCAACGCGGCTCAAGAAACCGAAGTGAAGCTCAGCGCGGCCGACGCTCGGCCCGCGCGCCGCAAGGCCTCGCTGCCAGCCGTCGAGGCGACGGGCCATGCTTCCGCCGCGTCGCCGCCCGGCGCCGCGGCGCACTGGAGCTATGAAGGCAACGACGGCCCCGCGGCCTGGGCCGCCATGAAGCCGGAGTTCGCCAAGTGCGCCAGCGGCACGCGGCAGAGCCCGATCGACATCAAGGACGGCATTCGCGTCGACCTCGAGCCGGTGCAGTTCGACTACCGGCCGACGCCGTTTCGCGTGGTCGACAACGGGCACACGGTGCAGGTCAACGTGGGGCCGGGCAACTGGATCGAAGTGACGGGCCGGCGCTACGAGCTGGTGCAGTTCCATTTCCACCGGCCTTCCGAAGAGCGCATCAACGGCCGCCAGTTCGACATGGTCGCGCACCTGGTGCACAAGGATCTCGACGGGCGCCTGGCCGTGGTCGCGGTGCTGCTCGACCGCGGCAGCGCGCATGCCGTGGTGCAGAGCGTGTGGAACAACCTGCCGCTCGAAAAGCGCGAAGAGGTGCCGGCACGCGGCACGCTCAACCTGGCCGACCTGCTGCCTGCCGAGCGCGCCTACTTCACCTACATGGGTTCGCTCACCACGCCGCCGTGCAGCGAAGGGGTGCTGTGGATGGTGATGAAGCAGCCGGTGCCGATCTCAGCCGAGCAGATCGACATCTTCGCCAGGCTCTACCCGATGAATGCCCGCCCGCTGCAGCAGGCCTCGGGCCGGCTCATCAAGCAGTCGAACTAGACCCTCGTCAGGCCGGCACCGTGCGCGCCGGAAAGGTCGGCGCGCGCCGGTGCTTCGTCGCCTGCTCGTATGCGTGGCCGAGCGCGAGCAGCCGTGCCTCGCTCCACGCCGCGCCCACGAACGAAAGCCCGATCGGCAAGCCACGCACGAAGCCGGCCGGCACCGTGAGGTGCGGGTAGCCGGCCACCGCGGCGGGTGACGAGAAGCTCATGCCGGAATGATCGCCGTTGACCGGGTCGGTGAGCCAGGCCGGGCCGCCGGTGGGGGCGATCAGCGCGTCGAGGCGATGCGCGCTCAGAACACGATCGAGCCCATCGTCGCGCGCGCCCTTGCGGCATTCGGCGAGTGCGTCGAGGTACTCCTTCGCATCGAGCCCGCCGTAGGCCTCGGCCCTCTCGAACAGTTCCTGGCCGAACCACTTCATCTCGCTTTCGCGATGCGCGCGGTTGAAGGCGATCACGTCGGCGAGCGTCTTCACCTTTGCCTCGGGCGCATAGGCCGCGAAGTACTTCGGCAGGTTGGCCTTCAGTTCGTAGAGCAGCACCTTGAGCTCGGCATCGCCATAAGTCGGCTGCGCCAGGTCGACCGGATCGACGATCTCGGCGCCGAGCCGTTTGCAGTCGGCGATGGCCCGTTCGATCAGCGCATCGGCTTCGTCGTAGCCGGTGAAGAAGGCGCGTGCGACGCCGAGGCGCGCCCCCTTCAGCGCGTCGGCCGGCAGCGCCAGGAGCGGAGCCGCGCGTGCCAGCGTCGCCGCGTCCTCGGGTGCATAGCGCATGGCTTCGTCTTCGGCGTCGCGGCCCAGCATCGCGGCGTACAGCAAAGCCGCGTCGGCCACGCTGCGCGCCATCGGGCCCGGCGTGTCCTGCGTGTGCGAGATCGGCACGATGCCGCTGCGGCTGAGCCGACCGACCGTGGGCTTGAGGCCGACGAGGCCGTTGATCGACGCGGGCGAGACGATCGAGCCGTCGGTCTCGGTGCCGACGGCGAATGTCGCCAGGCCGGCCGCGATGGCCGCGCCGCTGCCCGAGCTCGAGCCGCTGGTGTTGCGGTCGAGCGCGTAGGGGTTGCGTGTGAGGCCGCCGCGAGCGCTCCAGCCGCTGGTGGAACGCGTCGAGCGGATGTTGGCCCACTCGCTGAGGTTGGTCTTGCCGAGGATCACGGCGCCGGCCTCGCGGAGGCGTTGCACCACGTGCGCGTCGCGCGGGGCACGCACGCCGTCGAGCGCGAGCGAGCCCGCGCTGGTGCTCATGCGATCGCCGGTGGCGAGGTTGTCTTTGACGAGCACCGTCAGGCCGTGCAGCGGGCCGCGCACGCGGCCGGTCTTGCGCTCGGCATCGAGCGCCCTCGCGATCGCCAGCGCGTCGGGATTGAGCTCGATGACGCTGTGGAGCTTCGGGCCGGCCCGGTCGATGGCGGCGATGCGCGCGAGCTGCTCGCGGACGAGTTGCTCGCTGCCCAGCTTGCCGGCATTCATGGCGGCGACGAGCGCCGCAGCCCCGTCTTGGGTGCGCGCGGCGGCGGCATCAGCGCGGGTTTGGGCAGCGGCCATCAGTGGATTCCCCAGCAGCGGCACGGCGGCCGACGAGATCAGCAGGTGTCTGCGACGCATGATGTTCAGTGTGGATTGATCTATCAGCCGACGCGCTCGGCGTCATAGCCCGCGGCGCGCATCGCCTCCAGGATCTTCGCGATGTGCGCGATGCCGCGCGTCTGCACCACCACCTCGATCTGCACCCGCTCGACAGAGAGCGAGGTGAAGGCGCGCTGGTGCTGCACCTCGTCGATGTTGGCGCCGAGCTGGCCGAGCAGCGTGGCGATGTCGGCGAGCGCGCCGGGCACGTCGCGCACGTCGACGCGCAATCGCGCCAGCCGGCCCGACTTGACCATGCCGCGCTCGATGATCTCGGCCAGCACCAGCGGCTCGATGTTGCCGCCGCAGAGCACCAGCCCGACCTTGCGGCCGGCGAAGGCGGCGCGGTCCTTCAGCACCGCCGCGAGACCGACCGCGCCCGCGCCCTCGACCACCGTCTTCTCGATCTCGAGCAGCATCAGGATCGCCTGCTCGATGTCGTCTTCGGTGACGAGCACCACGTCGTCGACGAGGCTCTGGATCACCGGCAGCGCGAGCGCGCCGGGCGACTTGACGCCGATGCCGTCGGCGATGGTCGCGGTGCGGCTCTCGCGGCTCTGGCCGTGCTTGGCGTTCCAGGCCGCCGGAAAGCGCTCGGTCTGCACGCCGACGATGCGTATGCCCGGCTTGATCGCCTTGGCCGCCGTGGCCATGCCGGCGATGAGCCCGCCGCCGCCGATGGCGACAACGAGCGTGTCGATCTCCGGCTGCTGCTCGAGCATCTCGAGCGCCACCGTGCCCTGGCCCGCGATCACGGCCGCGTCGTCGAACGGATGCACGACGGTCAGGCCGCGCTCGGCCGCCAGCGCCAGGCCGGCGACGCGCGCGTCTTCGAAGGTATCGCCTTCGAGCACCACCTCGGCGCCGAAGCCGCGCGTGTTCTCGACCTTTACCGAAGAAGCGAAGCGCGGCATCACGATCGTCGCCTTCAGGCCCATGCGCTGCGCGTGGTACGCGACGGCCTGCGCGTGGTTGCCGGCCGAGACCGCGAGCACGCCGCTGGCGCGCTCGGTCGGCGTGAGCTGCGCCATCTTGTTGAGCGCGCCGCGCTCCTTGAACGAAGCGGTGAACTGCAGGTTCTCGAACTTGAGAAAGACCTCGCAGCCGGCGATGGCGGCGATGGTGCGCGAGGCAAGGCACGGCGTCTCGATCACTTCGCCGCGCAAGCGGGTGGCGGCAGCGGCGATGTCGGCGGCGGTCACGGCGGCGGTCACGGCGGGTTTTGCGGGCACGAGAGCGGCCTTCAATGCGGCAGAGCGCCGAGACCGGGATCGCCGGCCACTCGACTCAACTTTCGATCACGACGCCACAACGTCGTGCCGCCCGCGAGCACGGTCGATACGAGCAGATGCGCGTCGACCCAACCGATGCCGCGGCCGAGCAGCGCATGCCGCTCGACGAAGGCCAGCACTTCTTGTCGAGTGGCCATGGGCGCCGAAGGCAGCGTCGACATGTCGGCCAGGACGGCGCGACGCTTGCGCAGATGACCGCAGGCAAGCTCACCGATGACGAACGGGTGGGTCATGACGATGCCCTGCATGAGCCGCTCGAAAAGATGCGATACGACGCGACGCAGATGGTCAACCCAGACAGAGGTATCGACGAGGATCGCCGCGCCTTCCGCTCGTCGGCTCGCCCTCCCGGCGCGATGCGGCGCCGGCGCCGCGCCGGTGCCGTGGCCTTGCCGTCGCTTCCGCCCAAACGAGCGAGCCGCCGCG
>Ga0209724_1002579_pt1 | contig 15380 bp, 20 predicted proteins | sample grotaG_FD_184143 | JGI IMG/M metagenome (GOLD analysis project Ga0209724, IMG submission 184143) | Glacier valley bacterial and archeal communities from Borup Fiord, Nunavut, Canada, to study Microbial Dark Matter (Phase II) -... | ecosystem: Environmental > Aquatic > Freshwater > Ice > Glacier ...
AGTGAGCGACAGCCTAAAGCTATCCCAATTCTCTTCATTAACATCAATGCCATCCTTGATGCCTAAAAACTTTCGTGCAAATTGTGAGTTTTTAATCGTAAAATCTTTTTTTTCTGATAAGTACTTATACATATTCAAATACATATCAGTTCGTTGGCGCGATATATTCTTGGTTAGGTCTTCGTTGTCTAGGTAAATTGGTGGGCTTAATAAAAATATACCCCTCACGTCATTCGGATAACGAGAATAATAATATGCCGATATTATTGCCCCCATTGAATGTCCGACAATTTTATATGGCCTATTTACCCCAAGCTTCCATAAGGTGGAATGAATATACCTGGCATGATCCGCGACATCGTAATCGCAATTAGTCGGCTTGGGTGACTCACCAAAACCTAATATATCTAATGCAATCACCCGATAAGTTTCCGTATCAAGTTCTTTGATTAATGCATCCCAAGTTTTTGAAGTCGCTGCAATTCCATGTATTAATACGACAGTTGGTTTGTGACGGCCACCAGAATCGAACGCTACGTGAAGATAACGTCCAAACTTGATATTATTTATGATTACATTTAGCAATCTAGACATGTCAGTATTATAACAAAACTAGATTTTATTTTTGGTTAGAACGTCCATATAATATACCAGCGACGACCCCGCCCCCTAGGCCCAGTCCTATACCGACAGCCAAGTTATCGAGGGCTACGCCCAGTGCGACACCAATCATCAAGCCGATTGATACTCCGAGCGATATACCTATTTCTTGTTTTTCTTTGGGTGTTTTTTTGTGGTTTTGTCATATTCACGTATTGTAGCATGTGACCAGAAAGGATCGTACGGATAAATAAAACCTCACGAATGGGGCCGTATCTATAGAAACTGTTTTTCAGCTAGCAAATAACTTTTTATGAGTTTTACGTCAGCTAGATCTTTGTCTCTACCGAAAGCTTCTTTCCATTTTATGACTTCAGACAACTGGACGACGGCCACGCCATCTATTATTTCCGCGTCTTTAATTAATCGTTTGGGGTTTGGATAATAATTTTTAAAATCCCAATGATTAAACGCCTCAAAGTTACCTTTGCAACAGTGTATATTACTACCACTGCCCTCTTCTAGCCAGCCCGTTAGGAGTAGTTTTTCATAAAGATTACTCGTGACTATAAGGTCAATGTCTTGTGACTCTCTTATTCCATGTATCGCCATTGGTCCGCTACCAAAAATCGCATACTATCCCAAGGGAAGATTAAGCTGTGATGTTTGTTTTAATATATCCATTTGACGATTATATCAGTTATTAAAAACGTAATCGAGCTTAAGCGACGGCCCTCATATCGATAAGCCTGTCTAGCATCTCCTTGAACGGCTTATGCGCCTTACATATAATGACCATTTCTTCCTTTAAATCTTTTATTGATGGCTTATTATTCCACGCCGGAGCAACTAAAAACTCTCTAAACTCAAAATTCAACAATACCGTCATGGCTTCGTTAATTTCCAATAAACCCTGGCTGTCTACGCCACGCTCTGTGATATATTTATCATAACTCTGCCTGAAAACAAGGTGCATGGATTCGTGCATAATGGTTTCCACCTGTATAGAAAGGCATGAGAAGAAAGATATATAAAAATAGTTTTCAAATGAGTTATATGGACATTTCAACATTGTCGTTATATAAACATCCATGTCCTTAACGTTATGACTGACATCCATAAATTTACAAAGCTTGTTAAAATAAGCAGCTTCAATAGTCTCCCAGTATTCTAATATAGACTTGATCGTCGAATCTACAATTTTTTTTACTTCAAAATTGTCAATCAAATACTCGCGAATAATAGGAAGTTTATCGCTTTCATCGGCATCATTAACCTTTTGTTTTACTGTAGGCCACATCCTAGGTGCATAATCAGAATCATCACGACCATAGCTAGGAAATTTTTCGCTCAAGTAGTTATAATCATAGTTTTCTAAATCTTTTTCTAGATTGTATTGAATTTTTATTATACTCATTAAATTAATAATAGCAGAATATGCCAAATAGTTGCCTGGTTTAAAAAGTCAGTTCCCTGAATATGACCAAATTCGGAGGGCCAGGTGGGACTATCTGGCGGAGCCATCCTTCACTTTCTCATAAAAATATGTAAACACATTTTTATTTCGCTGCGTTACGCGACCCCCACGACTATTATATTTTGCTTTGCAAAATCTAAGTCGTGAATCCCAGTCACATCAGGAACGACCAAATAAATAAACCCTCATGAATGAGAGTTTATTTATTTGGAGGGCCAGGTGGGACTTGAACCCACGACATTCTGCTTAAGAGGCAGACACTCTAACCAGCTGAGTTACTGGCCCATATTTGTAAAATGCAAGCATATTTACAAAAACTGATTGTACACTATTACCTCTGTTGACACAAGGCAATAGCGATGCTTAGTCAATCAGGTAGAAACGGGTGTCAATTAACTTCTTGTAAGGATCCCAGATTTGTTTAGCTTTTTTGTGAGTCAAAGTCGACATTTTGGAAAGAATAATTAACAGCATGCTGAGGCTAGTGCATAGTAAAGCAGCTAAAATTTTATACAGATATCCATTTCCAGCGTCTAGTAGCAAGACGAACGATAAAGTAACGGTAAATAGGATAATCATGATCATCCATTCATTGCTGTATACTCTATTGCTCAACTGCATTGCATAGTTGGTGCGGTTTTGTTGATTCGCAATTAGTTTATCTAGTAGCTTATCAACTACATCCTGATGTTCTCCTTTGTATTCTAGGCAGAATGCAATCATTTCTTCATATTTTTCTTCGCCACCGGCAGGTTTTCGGTGACGCATGGCATGATCAAGGTAGTCTAATAACATTTTTTGAATTTGCTGTCTAAACTTTAACGGCTGTTTTGCAACTAAAATAGCCATCGCGAAAATTGCATTTGATTCCGAGCGAACAATCTTGTGTAGCTCTTCGATTCTAGCTTTTTGCGCGCCTAGTATTGGTGATATGTAAAATCCATACAAAAACGAGTTCACCGAAAACAGCATTAAAGCACCACCCTCAAATTTTATATGTGGCACAAAAGTCACCAACAGCGCGAATAATATAAATACAATTACGAAATCGTAACTTAGTCTGATTTTTGTTAAAAATATGTGTTTCATTTTTTACTTCGTTTATTGTTGCTAGTATAAAATAAATTAACGAAAAAACATAGGCGAATTATATTTGTCGACGATTAGTTATATTGCTCTAATAGATCAATCTCTGTTTCTAGGTCGGAAAATCGTTCATTAAGTAGCTTTTTTGCATCCCGTAGGCCCATATTATATATTTCTGGGGTAATATTTTGTGTGACGATATCAATAATGTCTTGTGCGGCGATAACTCCAACTTCAGAACCATCTATTTCTTGGACCCTGGTAATAACTTCCGCCACACATTTTCTGCTGATCTCTTTATTGATGCTGTTAAATTTTCTCTTCATATACTGATTTTATCAAATTTAAACCCCCTGAACTAGCAGAGGGTTTAAGGAAATCAATTTGGTACACCTTCAGGGCCGCTAATTGGAACCAACTAAGACCTGAGCTTTTGAGATGGGGCGATGTGCTAAGAATTTGATTGAATATTACCACTAATCTCTTTAGGCATACTATATTGATCGATTAGTTTTTCAGATGGAAAGCCCGGTCCTTTGTATATTATCGACCAAGCATCCCCTGGAAGTTTACGGCCGATAAGATTAACCCCATCGAAATATGCACCCTCGCGCGATGGCCACTGAAGATCACACGAAACAAAACTATAGCCCATGTTCCTAATGGACGAGGACTCCGTATAAACAAGCCTGATTTTTTCGACTTCGTAATCACTCACTTGTTGAATGCACCATTTTTTTGCTTCGCTCGAACCTGGCGTCTCGAGTCTAGCTATTTGTGCACTTAAGTCAGAAATTTTTTTGTTCGCGATATTATTATCGCTATTCATCTGCTGAGTCATAATAAAATAAGTTAAGCCAATAGCTGCTGCGACTACTAAGAAAACTGGACCAGAATAAATTAACAATTGTTTCCATTTAGAATTTGGATTTTTGACGATTTTAGTTAACTTCATAATATCTCCTTAATTATTAGCTTAAGCTTATAATAGCACCGTAGGAACTGAAATAAAATTAGGGGCCACATGACTTCTTATTTGATACACCCTCAAGGTCGCTAATTGGAACCAACTTAAATCTGAACTGTTGCGTTGGAATAAACTAATGGGTCAATCTACATATGAATCAGTAACAGATACTGCCTTGTCGTATTAGAACCTATTCATTACACTTATAAAGATAATGAAGTTTTTTGCAATATATACAAATGCCAACATAACCGAAGAACCAGACTGGTTAGATGGTTTTAGAAGTAAATATGACCTCGAATATCGCGCAGATACTGATACATTCGACGTGCCCTACGAAGCACACATAACTTTGACTCAGCCGCGTTTCATTACAGATTCTGAAGCAACCAAACTTAGAACCGAACTCGCAAAGTTTTTCGATAATTATAATAGAGAAATTGAGGTTGAATTTTCTGAGATTTATCTTGACATACAAGACGCCAATGAGAATGGCTGCATTATGATTGATTCGACAAATAAATACGAATTTTCAAAACTTCAAAGCAGAATGCTTAATTTTGTAATTGAAAACGATAATTTCTGCAACATCAAACACAAAGCCTATGAAGATGAGTTCATTCCGCATCTTACAATTGGACGTGACCTTTCGAAAGCTAGATTTGATAATGCGGTATCGGAATTGCCTGACAAAATCCAGATAAAGGCGACCATAAATGAAGTAATTCTTGCTGTTGTTCCTGATGAAAGTGCCGCCGAAAGAAAAGACCCAAAGAATCTGACAATTTATCATTTATCAAATAAGTAACAAAATAGAGGCGAACTGCCTCTATCCATTGTACTTATGCTTGGTACACCTTCCATGTCGCCAATTGGAACCAACTTAAATCTGAGCTGTTGCGTTGGAACGAACTGATAGGCCAATCTACACTGGGAACAGCTAGCAACACCGCCTTATGCTATTAGAACCTATTACTTCATTAAGTTCTACTATCTGTTCATTAACAAATCAACTTTTTGTTTCAAATTGTTATATTTTTCTCTTATTTCATCATCAGCCAAGCGTTTTTCTCGGATTGACTTAAACCCTTTCAAATCCACTGGTGATAGTTCCATCTCTACAGTTACACTGTACTGACAACCTGTTGTATCAACTTTAGTCCCATCATCTAATACATTGAAATAATGCTTCTCATTAATTCCTTCACCTATGACGTGGTAGCGTACAATTTCTCCGCCCAAGTAATCCTGGACAACTAATGACGAGGAGACACATTGAGCACGAGCTGGATTTCCATTTGCAATATCATCTGGAGTTGTGAATCCAGTATCAAGACCCCACGATTTCCGTAAGGCATTAATTAACTTTTGCTTAACTGACTTACCCATAAACTAAGTGTATCAAAAACTATATATTGGCAACCACAAACTCGCTTAATGGACCGCCAATTACTTTTTGCCAATAAGCTGCACGTTGTTCTTGACTCATTTCAGTAACATATTCACCAGTTTCTGGGTCGACTTGAAGAGATTCAAGAGGATAGCCCTCAGTCATCATACTGCTTGGTCTCCCAGTAAATAAACGTGGATTTGTTAAACTAGTGCTGACAAAATTACCATCTGGATGTGCAATCGCTAAACCATATTCCCAACGTGACTTCATCGTTCCACCGTGGTCTGCAACGAGTTTGACATAATATGCCAGCAGTTCATCATCAGATGGCCTTTCCTCGCCATTAATTCTACGAACATGTGTACCTGGCTGTTGGTCTGCAGGAAGGTCGTCAAAATACAGACCATTATCCATCGAGAAGACAATCTTACCGAAATCACGTGCGTATGCGATAGCCTTTTTTTCTGCATTCTCTACCACGTCATTACCATCTTCCTCGACATCTGGCAACTTGCCAAAGTCGCCCAATCCAACCACACTAATACCAAGTGGAGACAATACACCTCGAACTTGCTCAATTTTTGCAGGATTTTTTGTGCCAAAAACAATTTTTTTTATTTCACTCATGCTGTAATTATACCAAAAAACAGAAATAACCTCCCGATGATAAGTCATAGTGCTTATGCTTGGTACACCTCCCAGGTCGCTAATTGGAACCAACTCAAACCTGAACCGTTGCGATGGAATGAATTGTCGAAAAAATCATTGTGCGATTAAGTAGCGAACACTAACTCACAAGTCTAGAACCTACTACAACCCTAGCTATAATGTTTATTTCTTTTTAAATAGTTTCTGACCAAAGCCCAGTAAATAAACCAGGACTACGTATTCCGCGATTACGACTACCGCACCTAAGTAATTGAACTCGTTTACTGCGTCACTTGTCTTTATAAGATTCATATTTATATAAGTCATAGCGAATGAGAATACACCTACAATTAGACCCGCAAATAGCCAATAATATTTATTCATTTAGTGTCTCCTTTTAGTTTATGTTATATATTTAACCATAAATACGTTGGACAGACGATTAAAAAAGACTTACGAAGAAGTCTTTATTATGCTTATGCTTGGTACACCTACAGGGTCTCTAATTGGAACCAGCTCAAGCCTGAACTGTTGCGGTGGCACGAAATATCGAGCCAACCATTACAGCTAACCTCCGCCACGGACTGACACAGGGTATTAGAACCAGGCAACCTACTGAACGGTGTACTCCCATCCAGGCTGCCAAGACTTTGTTTTACGCCAATCTTCGTCAATTGCTTCTTGCCAGGTCCTGCCTCTGAGTAATACATCTAAGGCAAGTTGTGGTGCTTGGTGCGCAACGATAGCTATATGCTTGCCGTCATAATCTCGTTTCAGAAATTCAACAAAGCTGGCCAATCTTTTTTCGACATCTCTATAACTTTCACCGCTGGGGAATGGTGTATCTACAAAGTCATGCATATTATTTTTGAATGCCCTTGCGGAGGATCCGTTCATATCACCGTAATTACACTCGCGTAATCTTTCGTCTTGAATGATTTTATATTTGCTACTAAAACCAAGCTCGGCAGAATCAATAGCTCGTTGTAAATCAGAACAAAACACAACATCGAACTGCATGTCGGCGACTTGCTCTCCAAGTACCTTGGATTGTTCTATGCCGTTTGCCGATAGGTCGCCTGGAAGCCAACCAGTCGCCAGGTCTTGTTCGTTATCCGTTGTAGTACCGTGTACAAAATAAGTGATTTTTACTGACATATAGCTATTGTAACAAACAAAAAGGACTCCTCTGACGAGAAGCCTTCTATAATGCTTATGCTTGGTACACCTTCCAGGTCGCCAATTGGAACCAACTTAGATCAGAACTGTTGCGTTGGAATGAATTAATGAATCAAACATCGTGTGGGCCAGTAGCGAGTACTACCTTCTCATACTAGAACCATAGCCTCGTTAATTACTTATCGTATTAGAATATTAAACAAGTAACCTGTGAATATGATTCCTAGGCCGACTACTGATGCATATGTGGCGATTAGCTTCGGCTTCAATACCTTCTTCAGAATAATGAACTCTGGCAACGACAGAGCCGTTACGGCCATCATAAAGGCCAATGCAGTCCCCATCGCCATGCCTTTAGCGATCAAGACCGAAACAATTGGAATAGTGCCAGCTGCGTTCGAGTAAAGTGGGATGCCAATTAACACCGCCAATGGAACGGCAAAGAAGTTGTTTGGTCCTGCATATTTAACTAAAAGGTCATTTGGAGCGTATCCGTGCATTAAGGCGCCTATAGCGACACCAATCACGATATAGATCCAAACACTTTTAACAATATCAATCATATATTTCTTGGCGTAGTCTGCCCTATTTTTTATTGTTTGCTTTTTTTCATCAACATGTTTAATTTTAACTTTATAAACAAACTCTTCTACCCATTTTTCAAGCTTTAATTTTCCCATAATCCAACCAGCAACTGTCGCAATCGTGACACCCGACACGATATAGATAAGTGCTATCTTCCAGCCAAACAATCCCCATAGCAAAACCAGTGCAATTTCGTTAACCATTGGTGCAGATATTAGGAATGAAAAAGTTACGCCCAGGGGCACACCAGCTTCAACAAACCCAATAAATAACGGCACCGCCGAGCACGAGCAAAAAGGCGTAACAATACCCACTAAGGCCGCCGACAGATTATTCAGTATAGGAAACTTAGCTTTTGACAGAAACTTCTTTGTTTTTTCTGGTGGGAAATATGAGCGTATTAGCGAAACGATAAAAATAATCACCGCCAGTAGCAGAATAATCTTAATAGTGTCGTAAACAAAAAAGTTTATAGTATTGCCAAGTGGATTCCCTTTTGTGACATTGAATATGGAATATACCAGCCAGTCAGCAAGCCACTGAATTGGAGCAAATATGTCCACTGTCACTTACCGCCGCAAGAACAGCTTTTACTGTAACTTTTATTATCTATTTTTTGCATATTGCTTCTCTAACATCTTTTTCAGAGTTAGATTTTAATTCGACAGGCATTCCATCAACAACTAATACTGGGCTATGCATCAAGCCAAGTTCAACAATTCTCGTAACATCATTGGAATACTCTACATCGGCATCGATTTTTTCGTCTTTGACAACTTTAACCACTGATTCATGAAATTTTTTACAAGTTGCACATCCTGAACCAATCACTGATATTTTAATCTTTTATTCTCCTAGTTTTGTTAAAACTTTATTTAATTTATTGAGCGACTTTTTATTGAGTGTGTAATAGTTATTTTTACCGCAACGACAATCTTCGATTAGACCTGCTTTTTTCAGAACCGATAAATGATGAGATACTAAGTTCTGAGGTATCTTCAATTCTTTTTCAATTTCACAAACACACAAAGACTTTTTAGAAAGTAATTTAATAATTTTAAAACGGTTTTCCTCTGCTACTGCCTTTAACATATCAATCATTGTTGATATGTTATCACGGTGCAAAACTTTTAGTCAAGTAAAAAGACTTCCGAAAAAGTCTTATAATGCTTATGCTTGGTACACCCGGACGGATTTGAACCGCCGACCCTCTGTTCCGAAGACAGATGCTCTAATCCACTGAGCTACGGGTGCATATTTCGCGTTCATAGGTACGCTTACGATGACAGTTTGAGCATACAAGTTCGCATTTTTTTATCTCTTTTTTCAGTGTGCCAATTCGGCCCGTTGAAGATAAAAAATTTACATCGAACTCCTTATTCCTAAGATGATCAAAGTCCATTACATAGTACGGGTATTTGGCTCCGCAGTCAACACAGGGTGAACTTTCTTTTATCTGTCTTATGAAAGTTTGGATAGATTTTCTATATATTTTATTTCTATCAAGGTAAGACTGTTTGTTATTTTCGTAGTGCCGCTTACAGGCTGCGCGCTGATCTTCAATATTTTTATACGCCACCATAAGATTATAACATGAATTAATGTTCGTATTTAATATGACTGCAAACACCAAAATAAGCTATAATGCTAAGCATATGGAAATTCATACAAACATACCGTTAAAAAACTACACAACCATGAAAATCGGTGGCAATGCCCGCTTTATGGCCGAGGTCCGAACCCCAGAAGACGTCGCGACTGTATGCCGTAACTCCAAAGCTCAAAAACTACCGATATTTGTTCTCGGCGGCGGCAGCAATGTCATTGCTAAAGACGAAGGTTTCAGCGGGATTATTATCCGCATGCGTATTCCAGGTTTTGAAGTTATTGCCGACGATATCAATTCAACTTCTATCCGCATTGGAGCAGGCGAAATATGGGATTCGGTCGTTAAGCGAACCGTCGACATGCGCCTTAGTGGTATCGAAACAATGTCTGCCATACCCGGAACAGCAGGGGCAGTACCAGTCCAAAACGTCGGTGCTTACGGCCAAGAAATTGCCGATACGCTGCTGTCGCTTGAGGCTTACGATACCAAAACTGACAATTTCGTAACGTTAATGAAAGCTGATTGTGGTTTCGCCTATCGCAATAGCATTTTTCGTGGCGACTCGGCGGAGCGCTACGTTATAATTTCAATAACTATTAAACTATCAAAGAATCAGCCGCAACCGCCATTTTATGAATCATTACAAAAATACCTCGACATAAATGGAATCAAAATCTTTACTCAAGAAGTAATTAGAAATGCCGTAATTGCAATCCGAAAAGACAAACTACCTGATCCCGAAATACTGCCAAATACCGGATCATTCTTTAAAAATGCAATCGTTGAGAAATGGCAGCTAGGTGACCTGCGAAAGATTAATCCCGACATCCCCACCTACGAAATGGGCGATGGCCGTTTTAAGGTTCCTAGCGGTTGGCTGATTGAGTATGTCGGCCTCAAGGGAGCGTTAATCCATGGTATGCGTGTTTATGATAAAAATGCCTTAGTGCTAGTGAATGAATCGGCAACTTCATATGAAGACTTGGCGAATGCGCGTGATGAAATAATTGGCAAGGTTCGCGATACTTTCCGAATTCAAATTCAGCAAGAACCCCTAGAGATATAGACCTCTTGCGATTTGACTTCAAGACGTTTATGATTATAGATATGAAACGTCGCGGATTTACTATCGTAGAATTAATTATCGTTATTACTATAATGGGCATCCTGCTTACACTTGGTGTTGTGAATTTACGTGGCTCACAAGTTAACGGACGAGATGCTGAGCGAAAAGTTGATATCGAGACAATCGCGTTGCACTTAGAGACATTCTATACATCCGGAACTGATGACCCTAGCATCTTATATAATCGCTACCCTTCGGTTGATCCCACCAGCGGGCTTATCGGGCACGAAAGAACATATTTGCGCGACATAGATTTGAAATCATTAGCCTCACCTACGCCTGCCGGCAGCACCGCTTCTTCACTTACGGCTGCTACGAATTTTACGCAAACAACAGCGGGTGTGGTTCCCCAGCCAGACTTCGATAAGTACATCTATCAGCCGCTAAAACGCGACGGAAGCCTTTGCGCCCTAAGTACAGATGAATGTATCAAGTTTAATCTGTATTATAAACTCGAATTAGATAGTTCTATTAGTATGATGACGAGTAGAAATCAATGATAATCAATAATAAACGAGCAGGCTTTTCGGCCGTCGAGCTACTAATTACCCTGTTTATCGCGGCGGCTTTCCTGATTACGGGATATCAACTATATGGCGTAGTCATTAAAGATGGTGGCGAAGCTCGTGCCCAAGCAAAGGCGGGCAATGTTGCGGCCGATTACCTACAGAGATACAAGGCCTCGGCAACTAATCCATGCACTGTCCAAATACCACTGAATACGCCCAATACTCCGACAATTGTCATTGATGGATTATCGGCCGTTTCCATAAAAGTAGAGATAAGTTGCCCATACAGCACTACTAAGGCAGTATCCAAAATTCAGGCTACTTTAAAATATGGCAGCCCCCAACAAACGATTGTGAATGCGACCTATGTCAACAAATAATATAAATAAAAAAAATCACAAGCACGGCTTTACATTAGTAGAGATGGTTATTGTGGCGCCAATTGTGATTTTAATGATTGGTGTTTTTATTGGCGCAATTATCACTATGACCGGTGATGTGTTAGCCAGCAGAACAGCCAATGTCTTGGCGTTCAACATTCAAGATGCCCTGAATCGTATCGATCAAGACGTTAAGCTAAGCGGCGGTTTACTGGCAACAAACAATATAACCTTGACGTCACCTCAGAGTTTTGACGATACAGCTACTCCAAATTTCAAAAATGTCGGCACAAACGGCCCGATGTTGATATTGAATACTTACGCAACAACCGAGAACCCATCATCTCCAACGAAAAGTCTTATGTATTTGTCTGGACAACCGAATGCCTGTGGATCAGCAAATATTAGCCAAAATCCAGCTCTTATGATGAATGTTGTTTATTTCGTAAAGAATAATACCCTGTGGCGGCGCGTTATTGCACCTGCAGGTTACGAGACCTCTGGATGTCGTGGTGCGGTCGTAGGTGCACCTTGGCAACAGCCGACCTGCAAGCCTGGCACTGTCGTGTCGATTTCTTGTAAGACTCAAGACACTAAACTTGTCGAGGATATCCAAGCGGGCGGCTTTAATATTAACTACTTCCTTACACCAGGGGCTACAACTCCAACGAATAGCTCTGATCCGTCGGATTCCGTCAGGCAAGCCGTCATAAACACGACAAAGACCATAGATATCAGTATTGGTGCGACAAAAAACGTTGGCGGCCGCAGCGTAACTCAATCTGGCACAATCCGAACAACAAGTCCGAATAATAATATAGTCGCAAGCGCCACCACTCTATCGAGCTCAGGGGGTGGCTCTTGGGCCTATAAAAGATCAATCACGGTGTCAAATTCAGGCGGTAGTCTGTCTGACTACCAGGTCCAGATTAATCCGTTTACGGATTCTTCTTTTATTAACAACTCGGGGCTTGTCGGAAGCTGGCATTTCAATGAGGGCAGCGGAATAAGTACATCTGACCTGAGTGGCAATAAATTTGATGGGACTGTCACCAATGCAACGTGGGATACAAGCGGAAAGTTTGGAAATGATCTTAGCTACAATGGAACGTCAGCAGAGGTTAGCACCGCCGGATCAGTCATGAGTGCCTTAAATAATTTCACCCTTGAGGCCTGGATTAACCCAACTAATGTCACTGGTGAAGGTGAAATTATATATAATGGGAATGACGCTCGAGGCTATGGTCTCGTTGTTTTAAACGGCAAGCTGCAAGCACTCTACGGTTCAGTCGTATACATAGACTCGGGCACGTCTATTCCAACAAATCAGTGGTCTCACGTAGTTATGACTAGAGACGCTACGACCACAAGATTTTATGTTAATGGGGTCCAATCACCAAATACCTCAACGGCTGCACCACTTTCGCCAAATAACTATTTTTCGATAGGTCATCAACCACAATGCGCATCCTGTAGATATTTTAGTGGAAAGATAGACGAAGCCAAGGTCTACTCCAGGGCCCTATCGGGATCCGAGATAGCCCTACGCTATGGAACCTCGGGTGTCCCTAAAGTACGCAGTGACTATGCCGACCTTCGATTTACTAATACGGCTGGAGATGCCGAATATCCCTACTGGCAAGAGTCTGATGGCCAATACTGGATAAAGGCACCGTCACTCGCAACCGGAGACACGACTATCAACTTATATTACGGCAACGCTAACGCCATTGGGGTATCTAGCGGAGATAACACTTTTGCCTTTTTCGACGACTTTGGAAGTGGGAGCCTATCTAAGTGGACTAAAACCTCAGGTGCAGATACGTTCGCCGTCAGCTCGGGCCTACTGCAAATAACGCCTGCGGGAAATGATAATTACTTAACCGCTAATAACCCTATTGGCGTAGGTCAGTTTATAATTGAAAGTAAGATCAGGAGTGCTCATACCACTGGCCAGAGCCATCCTGGATTTGAATGGCATGCCAACCTGAGCACGGGTGTTAATCACAGGAATGACCAGATCTACTCTAGACCTCACTCTTACAACGCTGCAGGTAACGCACAAGCGGCTTATTATAATGGAGCTTTAACAATGTCAACAGCGTCTACTGGAGGCTTGTATAATTACAATACCTGGTATGACATAAAAGTTGCGCTTCCTGATGCAAACTCGGCAAAATATTTTCGAAATGGAATCAACGAACTGAATGTTGCAACGCAGCAATACCCAGTCAATACCTATGTCGGGATTGTTGCCCACGGTGGCAACACCATACAGTGGGATAACTACAGAATTAGAAAATATTCTGCGACCGAGCCGACGCACGTTGCTCCGGGTGCCGAAACTGCTCCATAATATTGATTACTTTAACCTTCAAACCACTTGTGCTAAAATTAGTCTCGTAGTATATTATAAACATAATCACTAAAAGGGGGCAATCAGAAATGATTCTAAATGATATTAAAGCTATACGAAAAAACAGAGGTTTCACAATCGTTGAACTCTTAGTAGTCATCGTAGTCATCGGTATCTTGGCGTCAATCACAATTGTCTCTTATACCGGAGTTACAGCAAAGGCTAATACAGTCAGCGCCCAGGCAGCTGCTAACAGCGCCATTAAAAAACTAGAGGCTTATAATGCTGATGTAACTGGCGGTGGTTACCCTGCAACCTTCTCACTATTAACCGGTGCGACAGCAGATAAAGTTTATGCTATATCCGGCGTAACCTTTGCGACTGCTGCCATAACAGCGGCTCCAACAGTGACCTCTACAGTCTCTTACTATAAATGTGGTACAACTGGTGTCGCCGTTGGTTATTGGAACTATGGTACTGGTGTAGCAAACTTCTACCAGTCTGGTGCAGTTACTGGTGGTACAAACCTTGTAGCTGGAGCAAGTTGCGTCGTATCAGGATCTTAATAAGTTAAATCGATTTATATATAACTCCCTATCAAACGTTAGGGAGTTATATTTTATAATTGTGCTTGTGTTTATAAAATGAATACAATATACTAAAAAATATAAATATCATAGTTACACTAGACCAAGGGGACATTCTAAGTGAAAAAATTTATGCAAACTAACCAAAATAATCGTGGCTTCACAATCGTTGAACTCTTAGTAGTCATCGTAGTCATCGGTATCTTGGCGTCAATCACAATTGTCTCTTATACCGGTGTAACGAATAAGGCCAATAAAGCGGCGGCTCAGACAACTGCAGATAGCGTAGTGTCCAAGGCTCAAGTTTTTGCTACCGAGGATTTTTCAAACTATTACCCAAAGACATACGCCACACTAAGCGCCGATAGCACCAAGTCATACTTCGTTCCAGCGACCACAGCGACACTTATGACTTCGGCAATGAGCGCCAAGCCAACCAATACAAACTCGATTAACCTCATGGTTTGTGGGGCAACTGACGTAGCCGCAAATACCCCAACGAATGTCTCCCAAATAACAAAAGCTTTGGGCTTACGTGTTGGTTATTGGGATTTCTCCAATGGATCGGCTAGTGCACCAACCTATGAAGATATTGGCAACATAACAACTCCATCTGTCACACTTGGTGGAACCGCATACGCAACAGCTTGTTTCCTAGCTCAATCTTAGTAACTGTATTACATAAATACAATAAGAACCTAGTTTAGTTATTAGGTTCTTATTGTATTTAGCGGCCCTAGGTTCGATCGCTCGGCAAAGGAAACTTTCTAGCAAAATCCCTAACTTCGATTCTCAATTCGGCAAGTTTCTCTGCATTGTCGCGATTATCAATTGCCTGCTTGAACCAATCGGCGATTTGCGCCATATGCTCCTGCTTT
>Ga0209724_1002585_pt1 | contig 15364 bp, 27 predicted proteins | sample grotaG_FD_184143 | JGI IMG/M metagenome (GOLD analysis project Ga0209724, IMG submission 184143) | Glacier valley bacterial and archeal communities from Borup Fiord, Nunavut, Canada, to study Microbial Dark Matter (Phase II) -... | ecosystem: Environmental > Aquatic > Freshwater > Ice > Glacier ...
GCGGAACTCGGCGCCGGCTTCTTCGACCGGGACGACGATCCTGATGTGGTCGCGGTAGCTCTCGACGTTCTTCTGGAAGGTCTCGTCGAACTTGACCTTGCCCGGCGGGATCGCCGGCGTCCCGAGCTTGGCGCCCGAGGACGCGAACTTGAACTGCTCGCGGTAGAGGTAGTAGCCCGGCGCGATCGTGAAGTCGACGGCGACGGACTTCGCATCGGCAGCGCTGGCGGAGAACTGGAAGGCCTTCTCGGGCTCGAGGAAATCGTCCGCGGCGCGCGCATCGTTCAACGCGGCCCAGGCGATCAGCGCGAAGGCGACCAGCACCAGCCGGACGCCGCGGTCGGCGAGGAGCGACCAGACGCGATGCGCGCGAGCGGGGGCGTGTCGTTGAGCCTGCATGTTCGTTGGTCGGCGTCCGCTCGCGTCGCTTACCGCCGAGTTAGCGGAAGAAGCGCCGCCGGGTGAGCACCAGCGCCAAATAGTAGCCGCTGCACGCGTACCCTGCGAGGATCAGGAGCGGCCAGAGCGGATCGGCGGGAATGTTGCCCAGAACGAGCGGCCGAACCAGATCGACGGCGGCCTTGAGCGGCAGCACCTGGGCGATCGCCTGCAGCCACGGCGGCATCTGCGCGATCGGAAAGTAGACGCCCGACAGGAACGTCATCGGCGTGACGACCAGGGTGAAGTAGTAGGTGAAAAAGTCGTAACCCTTGGCGAGCGCGTTGAAGATCAGCGCCAGCGACGCGAAGGTCACGCCCGCCAGGCCGATGACAGGCAGCGCGAGCAGCATGGTCGGCGCGCGGCTGATGCCGAGCACGAAGATCACGACGAGGATCGCGGCGCACGAGAAGAGCGCCTTCATCGCGGCCCAGAGCATCTCGGCGAAGACGATGTCGTCGAGCGCGACCGGCGCGTTGAGGATCGAGTCCCAGGTCTTCTGCACCTCCATCCGCGAGTAGGCGGAATAGAGCGCCTCGAAGGTCGCCGCCAGGGCCGCGCTCGCGGCGAGGCTGCCCGAAGCGAGGTACTGGATGTACGGCATGCCGTCGACCTGGCCGACGAGCGAGCCGACGCCATAGCCGAACGCGACGAGCGTGATCAGCGGCTCGGCGATGTTGCCGATGATGCTGGCGCCGGCCAGCTTTTTCCAGACGAGCAGGTTCCTCATCACCACGGGCCAGAAGCGTCGGGTGACATGCGGCGTCGCGTAGATCGTGATCAGCATGCGTTCGCGCTCATGCGTCGTCACGGATCTTGCGGCCCGTCAGCTTGAGGAACAGGTCTTCGAGATTCGCCGGACGGTGCAGGTAGCGCACGCTGTGGTCCGCGGCGAGCGCGTCGAGCAGCGGCTTGGACTCGCGCAGGTAGAAGAACACGGTCTCGCCGCTGGTCTCGACGCGCTCGGCGAGTGCGGCGTGGGCTTTTCCCGCGGCCGCCGCGCCGTCGCCGTAGACCTCGACCACGTCGCTCTCGAGATGCTCGGCGATCAGCTTTCGCGGCGTGCCTTCGGCGATCTTCCTGCCGTGGTCGAGGACGATGAGGCGATCGCACAGACGCTCGGCCTCGTCCATGAAGTGCGTCGTCAGCAGGATCGCCTTGCCCTGCTGGAGCAGGTTCTGCAGCCGCTCCCACATCAGGTGGCGCGCCTGCGGATCGAGGCCGGTCGTCGGCTCGTCGAGGAGCAGCAGATCGGGATCGTTGACGAGCGCACGGCCGAGCGAGAGGCGCCGCTTCATGCCGCCCGAGAGCTCGCCGGGCTTGGCGCCGGCCTTCGACTGCAGCGCGGCGAACTCGAGCAGCTTCGGCACGCGCGCGTCGATGACGGCGCGCGACAGGCCGAAGTACGCGCCGTAGACGCGCAGGTTCTCGGCGCAAGTGAAGTCGGGGTCGAGGCTGTCGAACTGGGTGACGACGCCGATGCGCTTCTTGGCATCGAGCACGCGCTCGGGGATCGACATGCCGAACGCCTCGATCGTCCCGCCGTCGCGCCCCGAGAGGCCGAGGCAGACGCGGATCGTCGTCGTCTTGCCGGCGCCGTTGGGACCGATCACGCCGAGGCATTCGCCCGGCATGATCTCGAGCGAGAGATCGTCGACGACGGTGGCGTCGCCGAACTTCTTCGTCAGGTGCGAGATGCGAAGGAGCGGCTCGGCCATGCCGATCGTTCCCCGATGGGGCGACTCAGGAGTCGCTGTCGGTGCTCTCGGTCTCGACAGGCATCGGGCGGTCGACGAGCTCGACGAACGCCATCGGCGCGTTGTCGCCGACGCGAAAGCCCATCTTCAGGATCCGTGTGTAGCCGCCCGGACGCGACTTGTAGCGCGGGCCCAGCTCGTTGAACAGCTTGGCGACGATGGCGCGGTCGCGCGTTCGGTCGAACGCCAGGCGGCGGTTCGCGAGCGTCGGCTCCTTGGCCAGCGTGATGAGCGGCTCGACGACGCGACGCAGCTCCTTGGCTTTCGGCAGCGTGGTCTTGATCGCTTCGTGCTGGAGCAGCGAGACGCACATGTTGCGCAGCATCGCCAGGCGGTGCTCGCTGGTGCGGTTGAGTTTGCGGAGTCCGTGTCCGTGACGCATGGTGCTTGTCCTTTCAGTCTTGCTTATGAGCCGCCAGCCGTGTCAGGTACTGGCGGGTGCACCGGGATCGCCGAAGCAATCCCTCGTGGTCTTAGCGCTTGTCCAGGCCCTGGGGCGGCCAGTTCTCGAGACGCGCGCCGAGCGTGAGGCCACGCGAGGCGAGCACTTCCTTGATCTCGTTCAGCGACTTGCGGCCGAGGTTCGGCGTCTTCAGCAACTCGGTCTCGGTGCGCTGGATCAGGTCGCCGATGTAGTAGATGTTCTCAGCCTTGAGACAGTTCGCCGAACGCACGGTGAGCTCGAGCTCGTCGACCGGGCGCAGCAGGATCGGATCGAACTGCGTCGAGCGCACCGGCTGCGGATCGAACATCTCGCCGATCTGGCCTTCGAGCTGCGCGAACACCGCGAGCTGCTCGACCAGGATCTTGGCCGACGAGCGGATCGCCTCTTCCGGCGTGATCGCGCCGTTGGTGGCGATCTCCATCACCAGCTTGTCGAGGTCGGTGCGCTGCTCGACGCGGGCGCTTTCGACCGTATAGCTCACGCGCGACACGGGCGAGAACGACGCATCGAGGACGATGCGGCCGATCGACTTGGTCGGCTCGTCGCCGTAGCGGCGCAGGTTGCCTGGCACGTAGCTGCGGCCCTTCTCGACCTTGATCTGCATGTCGAGCTTGCCGCCCGAAGACAGGTTGGCGATGACGTGCTCGGGATTGATGATCTCGACGTCGTGCGGCGTCTGGATGTCGCCGGCCGTGACCGCGCCTTCGCCTTCCTTCCTCAGGACGATCGTGACTTCGTCGCGGTTGTGCAGGCGAAAGACCACGCCCTTCAGGTTCAGCATGATGTGGACGACGTCTTCCTGGACGCCGTCGATGGCCGAGTACTCGTGCAGCACGCCGGCGATCGTCACTTCGGTCGGCGCGTAGCCGACCATCGACGACAGCAGCACGCGACGCAGCGCGTTGCCGAGCGTGTGGCCGTAGCCGCGCTCGAACGGCTCGAGGGTGACCTTGGCGCGATTGCCGCCGAGCGGCTCGACGTTGATGGCTTTGGGTTTCAGCAGATTCGTTTGCATGGAAGTCCTGTTCCTCTCAATACCCTCGGCTCGTTACACCGACAAGGCTGATGGACTGCGCCGGGCTTGGTGGAAACAGCTCCGCTGCCGGCAGACGGAACCAAAAGAAAACCGAGAAGAGGTGGCGGCGTCGCCGTCACCCCGCTGTCCTGTTGTGTACTCGCGTTATCGCGAGTACAGCTCCACGATCAGCGCTTCCTTAATGTCTGCGCCGAATTCGTCGCGGTCGGGTGCCTTCTTGAAGATGCCCTCGAGCTTCGCGCCGTCGACCTGCACCCACGCGGCCATGCCCTGGCCTTCGGCGAGCTTGACAGCGTCGGTGATGCGCAACTGCGCCTTCGACTTTTCGCGCACCGCGACGGTGTCGCCGGCCTTGACCGAATACGAGGCGATGTCGACCACGCCGCCGTTCACGGTGATGGCGCGGTGCGAGACGAGCTGGCGCGCTTCCGCCCGCGTCGAGCCGAAGCCCATGCGGTAGACGACGTTGTCGAGGCGCGACTCGAGCAGCATCAGCAGGTTCGCGCCAGTGTTGCCCTTGCGGCGCTCGGCCTCGGCGAAGTAGCGGCGGAACTGGCGCTCGAGGACGCCGTACATGCGCTTGACCTTCTGCTTTTCGCGCAGCTGGATGCCGTAGTCGGACGTCCGCGTCCCGGAGGTGCGGCCGTGCTGGCCGGGCTTCGAGTCGAACTTGGCCTTGTCGCCGATCGGGCGCCGCGCGCTCTTCAGGAACAGGTCAGTCGCTTCGCGACGGGAGAGTTTGGCCTTGGGGCCGAGATAACGTGCCACGTGCTTTCCTTTGGATCATCTGACGCGGCAAGATCCTGCTGGCAGGGTCTCCGCGCGAGTCTGGCGAATGTTGTTGTCGGCGCTCAGACGGTGGGCTTAGCGAGACCCGAAGGCCTCGTCGAACGAGGCCGGGCGACCGGCGCCCGGCGGAAGAGCTTTCTCTTTATATCCGGCGGCGCTTCTGCGGGCGGCAACCGTTGTGCGGCACCGGCGTCACGTCGGAGATCGAGTTGATGCGGATGCCGAGCGAGGCCAGCGCACGCACCGACGACTCGCGACCCGGGCCCGGGCCCTTGATGCGCACGTCGAGCGTCTTGATGCCCTGGTCCTGCGCGGCACGGCCGGCCGTCTCGGCGGCGACCTGCGCAGCGAACGGGGTTGACTTGCGCGAGCCCTTGAAGCCCTGGCCGCCGCTCGACGCCCACGCCAGCGCCGCACCCTGGCGATCGCAGATCGTGATGATCGTGTTGTTGAACGAGGCGTGGACGTGCGCGATACCGTCGGCGACGTTCTTGCGGACTTTCTTGCGCACGCGCTGTGCGGCGGTGCTGACGGGAGGCTTAGCCATGCTGCTGACCTTTGTTCGAACTGTTCAGTGTGAAGAAGGGGTGCCGGGGGGCATCACTTCTTGACGAGCGCGCCGCTCTTGCGCGGGCCCTTGCGGGTGCGCGCGTTGGTCTTGGTGCGCTGGCCGCGCACGGGCAGGCCGCGGCGATGACGAAAGCCGCGATAGCAGCCGAGGTCCATCAGACGCTTGATATTGATCGACATCTCGCGGCGCAGATCGCCTTCGATGGGCAGACGGCCGATCTCTTCGCGAATCCGCTCGAGATCGGTGTCGGTCAGGTCCTTGACCTTGCGATCGAACGGAACGTTCGCGGCCGTGCAGATCTTCTGCGCGGTCGAGCGGCCGACGCCGTAGATCGACGTCAGGCCGATCTCGGCGTGCTTGTGGGGCGGGATGTTGATGCCGGCAATGCGTGCCATGTTGCTTCCTGATTAACCTTGACGCTGCTTGTGGCGCGGATCCGTGCAGATCACGCGCACGACGCCCTTGCGCCGGATCACCTTGCAATGGCGGCACATCTTCTTGACCGATGCTGCGACTTTCATTTCTCTCTCCTGATCACTTGGCGCGGAACACGATGCGTGCCCGGCTCAAGTCGTACGGCGTCAACTCGACCGTGACCTTGTCGCCCGGGAGGATGCGGATGTAGTGCATCCTCATCTTTCCCGAGATGTGCCCCAGCACGACATGGCCGTTTTCCAGCTTCACACGGAACGTGGCGTTGGGCAGATTCTCGAGAATCTCGCCCTGCATCTGAATGACATCGTCTTTCGCCATGCGTTCCGCGTCGGGGTTCTTTCGTTCGGTCTTCGTTGGTTGTGGGGCGGCGGCGAGCTTCAGCTCGCCTTGAAATTGGCCTTCTTCAGCAGCGATTCGTACTGCTGGCTCATCACGTAGCTCTGCACCTGCGCCCAGAAGTCCATCGTCACGACGACGATGATCAGGAGTGACGTGCCGCCGAAGTAGAACGGCACGTTGTATTTGAGGACGAGGAACTCGGGAAGCAAGCACACCGCCGTGATGTAGATCGCGCCGGCGAGCGTCAGGCGCGACAGGATGCGGTCGATGTGGCGCGCCGTCTGGTCGCCCGGCCGGATGCCCGGGATGAAGGCGCCGCTCTTCTTCAGGTTGTCGGCCGTCTCGCGGCTGTTGAAGACGAGCGCGGTATAGAAGAAGCAGAAGAAGACGATCGCCGCGGCGTAGAGCATCACGTAGATCGGCTGCCCTGGCGCGAGCAGCGACGCCAGGTCCTTCAGCCAGCGCAGGCTGTCGCCGGTCGCGAACCAGCTCACCGCCGTCGTCGGCAGCAGGATGATCGACGAGGCGAAGATCGGCGGAATCACGCCCGACATGTTCAGCTTGAGCGGCAGGTGCGACGACTGGCCGCCATAGACCTTGTTGCCGACCTGGCGCTTGGCGTAGTTGACGAGGATCTTGCGCTGGCCGCGCTCGACGAAGACCACCGCGAAGGTCACCGCGAAGACCAGCAGCGTGATGAAGATGGCGGCGACGATCGACATCGAGCCCTGCGTGATCAGGCTGCCGAACTGGCCGAGCGCGTTGGGCAGGCCTGCCGCGATGCCCGAGAAAATCAGGATCGAGATGCCGTTGCCGAGGCCGCGCTCGGTGATCTGCTCGCCAAGCCACATCAGGAACATCGTGCCCGCGACAAGGCTCACGACCGCCGTCAGGCGAAAGCCGAAGCCGGGCGAGATGACGAGGCCGGGCGAGCCTTCCAGGGCGAGCGCGATGCCGAGCGACTGGAAGAGCGCCAGGCCGAGCGTGCCGTAGCGGGTGTACTGCGTGATCTTGCGACGACCCGACTCGCCTTCCTTCTTCAGCGCCTCGAGCGTCGGCACGACGTAGGTCATCAGCTGCATGATGATCGACGCAGAGATGTACGGCATGATCCCCAGCGCGAACACGGTGAAGCGCGACAGCGCGCCGCCCGAGAACATGTTGAAGAGGCTGAGGATGCCTCCCTGCTGGTTCTGGAACAGCGCCTGCAGCGCGTTCGGATCGATTCCCGGCACGGGAATGTGGGCACCCAGCCGATAGACGATCAGCGAGCCGAGCAGGAACATCAAGCGTCGGCGCAGGTCGCCGAACTTGCCGCTCTTGGCCAGTTGATTCGCGTTCGTTGCCACGGTCTACGGGTTCCGTTTCTGGATGGCGATCAGGAGACCGAGCCGCCGGCCGCTTCGATGACCGCCTTGGCGCCCGCCGTCGCGTTGATGCCCTTGAGCGCGACCTTGATCGTCAGCTCGCCGCTCTTGATGACCTTGACGTTCTTGATCATCTCGCCGACCAGCTTGGCCTGCTTCAGCGTCAGGAGGTCGACCTCGGCGGCGCCCAGGCGCTGGAGTGACGTGAGCGACACCTCGGCGTTGTACTTCTGCGTCGTCGACTTGAAGCCGCGCTTGGGCAGGCGGCGCTGCAGCGGCATCTGGCCGCCTTCGAAGCCGACCTTGTGGTAGCCGCCCGAACGCGACTTCTGGCCTTTGTGGCCGCGGCCGGCGGTCTTGCCGATGCCCGAGCCGATGCCACGGCCGACGCGGCGACGGGCCTTCTTGGAGCCTTCGGCCGGCTTGATGGTGTTCAGTTCCATGTTCTTGATCCTCGCGGCGCTCTCAGAGCACCTTCACCAGGTACGAGACCTTGCCGATCATGCCGCGCACGGCCGGCGTGTCTTCGAGCGTCGACTCGCTGTTGGTCTTGCGCAGGCCCAGGCCGCGCACGGTCGCGCGATGCGACTCGCGCGTGCCGGCGACGCTCTTCACGAGCTTGATCTTGACCGTCTTCTTCTCGGTGGACGTGGCGTTCATTGCGTGTCTCCGGCTCAGCCGATGATCTCTTCGACGGTCAGGCCGCGCTTGGCGGCGATCTCGGCCGGCGTGCTGCAGCGCTTCAGACCGTCGAGCGTCGCTCGGACGATGTTGTAGGGGTTCGACGAGCCGAGGCTCTTGCAGACGATGTCGGTCACGCCCATCACTTCGAAGACGGCGCGCATCGGGCCGCCGGCGATGATGCCGTCGCCGGGCTTGGCCGGTGCCATCAGGACGCGCGACGCGCCGTGCTCGCCGACCACCTTGTGGTGGATCGTGCCGTTCTTCAGCTGCACCTTGATCATGTTGCGGCGGGCCGATTCCATGGCCTTGGTCACCGACACCGGCACTTCCTTGGCCTTGCCCTTGCCCATGCCGACGCGGCCGTCGCCGTCGCCGATGACGGTGAGCGCGGCGAAGCTGAGCGTGCGGCCGCCCTTGACGACCTTGGTGACGCGGTTGACCGCGATCATCTTTTCCTTCAGGCCGTCGTCATTGCCTTCGGTCTGCGCGCGGGGATGAAACTTTGCCATCTGCTATTTCCTTGAGCTGCCGCTGCCGGCCGTCAGAACTGGAGGCCGGCTTCGCGCGCGGCATCGGCCAGCGCCTTGACGCGGCCGTGGTAACGGAAACCGCCGCGGTCGAACGCGACCTTGTCGACGCCTGCCGCCTTCGCCTTTTCGGCGATGCGCTTGCCGACGATCGCGGCCGCGGCGACGTTGCCGCCCTTGCCCGAGACCTTGCTGTCGCCGGCGAGATCCTTGCGGACGTCGGCTTCGGCGGTCGAGGCGCTGGCCAGGACGCGCGCACCATCGTCTGAGATGACGCTGGCGTAGATGTGCAGGTTCGTGCGGTACACGGTGAGGCGTGCGACGCGCTGCAGCGCGATGCGGGTGCGCGTCTGCTTGGAGCGGCGCAGGCGCTGGTCGTTCTTGCTGAGCATCTCGGTCCCCTTACTTCTTCTTCGTTTCCTTGATCGTCACCTTCTCGTCGCTGTAGCGGATGCCCTTGCCCTTGTAGGGCTCCGGCGGACGCAACGCGCGAACTTCGGCCGCGACCTGGCCGACGGCCTGGCGATCGAAGCCGGAGATGACGATTTCGGTCTGGGTCGGGCAGACGACCTTCACGCCGGCCGGCATCTCCTTGGACACCGGATGCGAGAAGCCGATTTGCAGGTTGAGCTTGGTGCCCGCGGCGGTGGCTCGATAGCCGACACCGACCAGGTTGAGCTTCTTCTCGAAGCCCTTGGTGACGCCGCCGACCATGTTGGCAACCAGCGCGCGCATCGTCCCCGACATCGCGTCGGCTTCAGGCGAGTCGTTGGCCGGCGCGAACATCAGCTTGCCGTCCTCGTTCTTCACGGTGACGAGCGCGTTCACCGGCCGCACGAGAGTGCCCAGCGATCCCTTGACGCTGATCGACTCGGCGCTCGTGGTGACGTCGACGCCCTTCGGGACGGCGATCGGCATTTTTCCTACGCGTGACATGACTTGCTCTTTCTCGACTCGGTCGCTTAGGACACGTAGACCAGGACTTCGCCGCCGATGCCGGCCTGGCGCGCCTTGCGATCGGTCATCACGCCCTTCGGCGTGGTGACGATGGCGACGCCGAGACCGTTCATGACGCTCGGAATCTCGTGGCGGCCCTTGTAGACCCGCAGACCCGGGCGGCTCACGCGCTCGATCTTCTCGATCACCGGATGGCCGGCGTAGTACTTCAGCGCGATCTCGAGCTCGGGCTTGGCGCCCTCGCCCTTGATGGCGAAGCCGTCGATGTAGCCCTCGTCCTTCAGGACCTTGGCGATCGCCACCTTCAACTTCGACGACGGCATCGCGACGCTCGGCTTTTCCACCATCTGCGCATTGCGGATGCGGGTCAGCATATCGGCGATCGGATCACTCATGCTCATGGATCAAACTCCTGTCGGCTCGCTCGTGCGGGCGCCGGTGACTACCAGCTGGCCTTGACGACGCCCGGGATGTCGCCCTTGAAGGCGAGCTCTCGGATCTTGTTGCGGCCGAGGCCGAACTTGCGGAACGTGCCGCGCGGGCGGCCGGTGATGCCGCAGCGCTTGCGCTGGCGCGTCGGGTAGGCGTTGCGCGGCAGCTTCTGCAGCTCGAGGCGCGACGCATAGCGCTCCTCGTCCGACTTCTTGGCGTCGTTCGCCGCCGCCTTCAGCTCGGCGTACTTCTTGGCGTACTTGGCGACGAGTTGGGCGCGCTTCTTTTCGCGCTCGATCAGGGAAAGTTTGGCCACGTTGCTGAACCCTTCAGGTCTTGAACGGAAACTTGAACGACGTGAGGAGCGCGCGGCATTCCTCGTCGGTTTTCGCGGTCGTCGTGATCGAGATGTTCAAGCCGCGCAGCGCGTCAATCTTGTCGTACTCGAGCTCGGGAAAGATGATCTGTTCCTTGACGCCGACGTTGTAGTTGCCGCGGCCGTCGAAGGCGCGCGAGCTGATGCCGCGGAAGTCGCGCACGCGCGGCAGCGCGATCGTGACGAAGCGGTCCAGAAATTCGTACATGCGCACGCCGCGCAGGGTCACCATGCAGCCGATGGGCACGCCGTCACGGATCTTGAAGCCGGCGATCGCCTTCTTCGACTTCGTGACGACGGGCCTTTGGCCGGCGATCTTCGAGAGGTCGGAGACCGCGTGGTCCATGACCTTCTTGTCCGACACCGCTTCCGAGACGCCCATGTTCAGGGTGATCTTGGTGATGCGCGGCGCCTGCATCGCAGACGTGTAGCCGAACTTCTTGACGAGGTCGGGGGCGACTGTGTCGCGATAGAACTCTTGCAAACGAGCCATGGTCGCCTCTTAAGCCTTGATCTCTGCGCCGCTCGAGCGGAACACCCGCACACCGCGCTCGATGGTCTTGCGCGTCTTCTTCTCGTCGTCGCTCAGCAACTTGATGCCGACGCGATCGCCTTTGCCGGTGGTCGCGTTGAAGATCGCCACGTTGGATTGGTGGATCGACAGCGTCTTGTCGACGACGCCGCCCGTGACACCCTTCATCGGGTTCGGCTTGACGTGCTTCTTGACGACGTTGACGCCTTCGACGACCAGACGGTCCTCGTCGACGCGCGACAGCACGGTGCCGCGGCGGCCCTTGTCGCGGCCGGTCAGCACGATCACCTGGTCGCCCTTACGAATCTTGTTCATCGCAACTTATTCCTGATCAACGTCGGCGCTCAGAGCACTTCCGGAGCGAGCGAGACGATCTTCATGAAGCGCTCGGTGCGCAGCTCGCGCGTCACCGGCCCGAAGATGCGCGTGCCGATCGGCTCGAGCTTGGCGTTGAGCAACACGGCGGCGTTGCCGTCGAACTTGACGAGCGAGCCGTCCTGGCGGCGCACGCCCTTGGCGGTGCGAACGACGACGGCCGAATAGACCTCGCCCTTCTTCACTCGCCCGCGCGGCGCAGCTTCCTTGATCGACACCTTGATGACGTCACCGATCGCCGCGTAACGGCGCTTCGAGCCGCCGAGCACCTTGATGCACATGACGGACTTCGCGCCGGTGTTGTCGGCGATGTCGAGCCGCGACTGCATTTGAATCATGTTGTCCTTCTTCCCAACTTGACCGCCGAACGGACGAGCCGCCTGGCGATCAGTCTTGGGCCCCGCGCGGGGGTTTGAATTCGAGCGCTTCGATTCGCGTCTTGCGCCGTCCCCGACTCAAATCCGCTAGCGAAGCCAAAGATTATCGCTCGGCCGGCGATTTCCTGTCAAACGACAGGCGTTCAGCTCTTCAGCTGTTGCGCCTGGGCGACCAAGGTCTTGGCGTCGCTCACCTCGAACTTGCCCGGCGCTTCGATGTTGAACGCCTTGACGACGCCGTCCTTGACGAGCATCGAGTAGCGCTGCGATCGCACGCCCATGCCGCGCGCGCTGAGGTCGAACGTCAGGCCGGTCGCCTTGGCGAAATCGGCACTGCCGTCGGCCATCATGCGGACCTTGCCCGATGATTTCTGGTCGCGCGCCCAGGCGCCCATCACGAACGGGTCGTTGACTGACACGCACCAGATCTCATCGACGCCGGCCGTCTTCAGGGCGCTGGCCTCTTCGAGGTAGCCGGGGACGTGCTTGGCCGAGCAGGTTGGCGTGAACGCGCCGGGCAGGCCGAAAATCGCGATGGTCTTGCCAGCGCTCGTCTTCTCGACGTCGAAGCTGTTCGGGCCGATCGAGCAGCCGTTGCCCTCGACCTCGACGAATTCCTGGAGGCTGCCCGAGGGCAGCTTGTCACCGACTTTGATCATCATTGGCCTCGTTGGCTCGAAGGGCACAGACGCACCGGATCAGACAGTGATGCCCTTTTGCACCATGCGGGTCACGACCCATGACTTGGTCTTCGAGATCGGCCGGCTCTCGGCGATCTCGACGACGTCGCCGGTCTTGTATTCGTCGTTCTCGTCGTGCGCGTGGTACTTGCTCGACTTGGCGACGATCTTGCCGTAGAGCTCGTGCTTCGTGCGGCGCTCGATCAGAACGGTGATGGTCTTCGAGCGCTTGTCGCTCACGACCTTGCCGATCAGCGTGCGCGTGTTCTTGGCGCGGGGCGCGGCCGCGGGCTCGGCACTCGTGTTCACGTCGGCGTTCATTTCTTGGCTCCAGTCTTCTTGGCCGCGGGCTTCTTGCCGGATGCGGCCAGCTTCTGCTCGGTCTGGATCGTCTTCGCGCGGGCGATGTCGCGCCGCGTGTTGCCGAGCTGAGAGTGGTTGATGAGTTGCTGCGTCGCCTTCTGCATGCGCAGGCCGAAATGGGCTTTGAGCAACTCGCTCACTTCCTTCTCGAGGCCGGCAGCGTCCTTGGCGCGGAGGTCAGACGTCTTCATGGATAGTCCTTGTCACGCTGCGATCAGGCGCCGACCTGGCGCATGACGAACGTGGTCTTGAGCGGCAGCTTCGCCGAGGCGAGCAGGAACGCTTCGCGCGCCAGCTCTTCCGGCACGCCGTTGATCTCGTAGAGCACCTTGCCGGGCTGGATCTCGGCGACGTAGTACTCGGGGTTGCCCTTGCCGTTGCCCATGCGGACCTCGGCAGGCTTCTGCGAAATGGGCTTGTCCGGAAAGATCCGGATCCAGATCCGGCCGCCGCGCTTGACGTGGCGCGAGATCGCGCGGCGAGCCGCCTCGATCTGGCGCGCCGTCAGGCGGCCACGCTCGATCGCCTTCAGGCCGAAGTCGCCGAACGACACGTTGGCGCCGCGGGTCGCGACACCGGTGTTGCGGCCCTTTTGCTCTTTTCGATATTTTCTGCGTGCGGGTTGCAACATTCTTATTCTCCTTTGCCGTCGCTCTTGCCGTCGGCGGCAGGAGCGGGCGTCGCGGCCTTGCGGACGCGCTTGACGGCCGGGCCCTTCGGCGCGTCGGCGCCGGCACCCGGCACCTTCACGTCGGGCATCGCCGCGATCGCGCCGGGATCGAGCAACTTGTCGGTGCGCTCGGTGCCGGCGGCAGCGCGCAGCGGCCGCTCGCCGACCGTCGCCGGACCACCTGGGCGCGGACGACCACCCGGCGCGGCCGGGCCGCCAGGACGCGGACCGCGACGGTTGCGGCGGTCGTCTTCAGCGCCCGCGGGCGTGTTGATATTCGGCGCTTCGCCGTTGGCCAGCCGGTCACCGCGATAGACCCAGCACTTGACGCCGATGACGCCGTACGTGGTCTTCGCTTCCGAAAAACCGTAGTCGATGTCGGCCTTCAGCGTGTGGAGCGGCACGCGACCTTCGCGGTACCACTCGCAGCGCGCGATCTCGATCCCGTTGAGGCGACCCGACGACATCAGCTTGATGCCTTGCGCGCCCAGGCGCATCGCGTTCTGCATCGCGCGCTTCATGGCGCGGCGGAACATGATCCGCTTCTCGAGCTGCTGGGTGATCGAGTCGGCGATCAGCTGCGCGTCGATCTCGGGCTTCCTCACCTCTTCGATGTTGACTGCGACCGGAACGCCGAGGCGGCGCGTCAGCTCGGCCTTGAGATTCTCGATGTCCTCGCCCTTCTTGCCGATCACGACGCCCGGGCGTGCCGAGTAGATCGTGATGCGCGCGTTCTTGGCCGGACGTTCGATCAGGATGCGCGACACCGCGGCATTCTTCAGACGTGCCTTCAGGTACTCGCGGACCTTGAGATCCTCGGCGAGCATCGTCGCGAAGTTCTTGTTCGACGCGTACCAGCGCGACGACCAGTTGCGCGTGACCGGGAGGCGAAATCCCGTCGGGTGAATCTTCTGTCCCATGGTGTCCTTTTGCGCCTCAGTTGCCGACGGTGATGTAGATGTGCGCCGTCGGCTTGCTGATGCGATTGCCGCGTCCCTTGGCTCGTGCCGAGAAGCGCTTGAGCGTCGCGCCCTGCTCGACGTAGATCTGCGTGATCTTCAGCTCGTCGATGTCGGCGCCGTCGTTGTGCTCGGCATTCGCGATCGCCGATTCCAGCGCCTTCTTGATGATCCCGGCGGCCTTTTTCTGCGTGAAGTTGAGGATGTTGATCGCCTGGTCGACCTTCTTGCCGCGGACGAGGTCGGCGACGAGCCGGCCCTTGTCGGCCGAGAGGCGAACACCGCGAACGATCGATCTGGTTTCCATGGTGGCCATCCTTACTTCTTCGCAGCCTTCTTGTCGGCCGGGTGGCCCTTGAAGGTGCGGGTGAGCGCGAACTCGCCGAGCTTGTGACCGACCATCTGGTCGGTGACGTAGACCGGCACGTGCTGCTTGCCGTTGTGCACCGCGATCGTGATGCCGATGAAGTCGGGCAGGATCGTCGAGCGGCGCGACCAGGTCTTGATCGGCTTCTTGTCCTTCGTCGCCACCGCCTTCTCGACCTTTGCGGCGAGATGGTGGTCGATGAACGGACCCTTCTTGAGTGAACGCGTCATGCTCGTTCCTTACTTCTTGCGACGCGCGACGATCATCGTCTGCGTGCGCTTGTTGTTGCGCGTTCGGTAGCCCTTGGTGAGCGTGTTCCACGGCGAGACCGGAGCCTGGCCTTCGCCGGTGCGCCCTTCGCCGCCGCCGTGCGGGTGGTCGACTGGGTTCATCGCCACGCCGCGCACCGTCGGGCGGATGCCCTTCCAGCGCTTGGCGCCGGCCTTGCCGTACTGGCGCAGGCTGTGCTCTTCGTTCGAGACCTCGCCGATCGTCGCGCGGCAGTCGATGTGGATCCTGCGCACTTCGCCCGAGCGCAACCGGAGCTGCGCGTAGGTGCCTTCACGTGCGAGCAAGGTGACGGCGGCGCCGGCCGAGCGGGCGATCTGCGCGCCCTTGCCGGGCAGCATCTCGACGCAGTGGATGATCGAGCCGACCGGGATGTTGCGGATCGGCAGCGTGTTGCCGGCCTTGATTGGCGCCTCGGCGCCCGACAGGATCGTCGAGCCCACTTCGAGGCCGCGCGGGGCGATCACATAGCGGCGCTCGCCGTCGGCGTACACCACGAGGGCGATGTGCGCCGTGCGGTTCGGGTCGTACTCGATCCGCTCGACCTTCGCCGGGATCGCGTCCTTGTTGCGCACGAAATCGACGACGCGGTAGTGGTGC
>Ga0209724_1002589_pt1 | contig 15356 bp, 7 predicted proteins | sample grotaG_FD_184143 | JGI IMG/M metagenome (GOLD analysis project Ga0209724, IMG submission 184143) | Glacier valley bacterial and archeal communities from Borup Fiord, Nunavut, Canada, to study Microbial Dark Matter (Phase II) -... | ecosystem: Environmental > Aquatic > Freshwater > Ice > Glacier ...
TTTCCTGACCCAGCCGCCACAGCGCCTCCATCGGGTTCCCGCCCGACGCTCAAGGCAACTTCGGTCGCTTCCATTGTGAGCGCGCGTCGCTCAGGCATTTTGCTTTGAACGCAAAAAGCGCAACATTTGGGCAGAGACGTCCGATAACCTCTGGCGCGGAGCGTGTTGGCACTTTGGCGGGTGGAGACGAGGCGTGCCGGGACAGGGACGGCTGGGAGACAAGGCGCAGGTAGAGGCGGACGCACACGGCTGCCCTGGCTGTCCGCATCCAGGCGTCGGGCCAGGGATCGCCGGCTCTCCGGACGTCAACGTTAACGGCAAGCCGGCGCTCCGCACGGACGACCCCGGCATCCACACAGCGTGCTGTGGGCCGAACACCTGGACGGCGCTCAAGGGCAGCGCGACGGTGCTCATCAACGGCAAAGCGGCGCACCGCAAAGACGATGCGACCAAGCACTGCGGCAGCGTCGGCAAGCTGATCGAGGGCAGCAGCGATGTCATCGTCGGAGATTCCGGTGGTGGTGGCGGCGGTGGTGGTGGCGGCAATGCAGGAGGTGCTGGCGGAGGTGGAGGCGGTGGCGGAAGTGGAGGCGGTAGTAGCGGTTCATCAGAGAGTGGAAGTGGCGCAGGCGGAGCTACCAGTACAACGCCCGACAACCCGGCCACCCAAGAGGGCCCAAACTCCGGTCCAAGCCAGGACCCCGCAGCTGTCCAGGCGGATCAGATCGAGATCGAGCTTCTCGATCCTAGCGGCTTCCCGCAGCGCCAAGTCAAATTCGAGTTGCAGCTTCCCGATGGCACCAAGCGTAGCGGTTCGAGTGGCAGCAGCGACGGAGTTATTCGCATCAGCGGTCTAACCGCGCCCGGCAACGCCACCCTGCTGCTGCCCGCCGTCACCGTTGACGACGTGCCGAATCCGGACAGCCCCGACAAGGAGATCCTCCCATACAAGGTTGCGGGCGTTTCACTCCCGATTGGGCGGCGCTCCCGCGTGGAGGTACCGACGCGTGCCTACCGCGGCCGACTAACCGGACTGTTCTTCGAGACCAGCAAGTCGTTCTTGCTGCCGTCGGCTATGCACGGCATTCGAGGGCTCACGGACTACTACGGCGATCATTTGGGTGCCCAAATCCTCGTCGTAGGACATACCGACACTGCTGGGCAGGACTCGTACAATCTGACCCTTTCTGTCGAGCGGGCCGACTCCATCGCGGCGTTCCTGCTCGACCAGGTGCCGGCGTGGATGAGCTGGTTCGGGGCCGACAAGGCGTTTGAGAAACGCTGGGGGGTGCGAGAAGTGCAGCACATGCTGAGCGCACTGCCTGACGGTAGTCCACCGTTCTTCTCTGGCCCGGTGACCGGCGTCGACGACGCCGAGACCCGCGCTGCGGTGAGCCACTTTCAGCAGTCGGTGAACGACGCGCGCCAGCAGTCGGTGCTTCCCGTCGATGGTAACCAAGCTGGCGAACCGACGCGGCGAGAGCTGGTGACCTCCTACATGGCGCTCGAAGGAACCAGCGTGCCAAAGGAGATTCCAGCGCCGCTCACACACGGCTGCGGACCGTTTCACAACGAGATCCAGACCGGCCCGGGCGTCGACGAGCCGCGCAATCGCCGGGTTGAGATCTTGCTGTTCGACGGTGCGGTTTCGCCGCCGCCGCAGAAGTGCAAGGCGCCCGGTTGCAAGGAGTACCAGAAATGGCGCGACGCGGTGGTCGAGACCGTCGATCTCGACGACGCGCCAGCCGAACGTAAGCTGACTGTCGCCGTCGAGTGGGCCGCCGATGTTGTCGATCAACTACCGAAGGGTGTCACTCTCCGCCTCACTGGAGGCGGAGTGGATCTCGAAGTGCCACTCGACTCGGCCACGCGCGCAGATGGGTTCGTACACGTCGAGTTCCACGATTTGCACGAGAAGCAGGAGTACACGCTGATTGCGATCGCACCTTCGGGTCCACTCACGCTGTGGGACTCGCAGCTGGTCGCGGACGATGACAACCCGACGATCTGGGCTCACTGGCTCGAGGAGCTGGTCCCAGTGCAGTCGTAGCGAGGAACCCATCATGACCCTGATACAAAAATGGATCGTCGAGGTCACGGACGAAGCTGGAGCGGTGATCGACGACGCGACGGTCGTGTTCGATCTGGAGTCGAACATCACCGGCTCCTATCCATTCACAGGCATGCCGGCCACGCACTCCGTCTCGACGAAGAACAAGGGGAAGGGGCTCTACACCGCCTCACCGTTCACGCCCTCCGCGGATGACTGGCGGTTGATTGTCCACAGGAGCGGCAGAGCGCCGGTGATGCAGCGGATCGTGATGGAGAAGGATGCCGGGACTGGCGAGTTCAAGACGAAGGACAAGGGCGGGAGGGCAGCCACTGTCGGCATCAACGCCACCCGCACAGTGAGCGGCTCGACAACGCGCAAGACGGTCACACTATCGGTCATGCTGGTACCAGCCAACGAGTTCGTGTTTGTCAGCGGCTCCGACACACACACGCCTGCGACACGCTTTCGCACCTTCGCGGAAGATCGCGCAAAGGAGCTGCGCCGCAGGAGCACGATCGACGACGGCACGCTGCTTACGATTTTCTCGTTCGATGACTCGAACCGCGTCACCTCGGTACCGAAGGTCGGGGGTGGCTTCTTGAAGATGAGGGAAAAGACCATTGCGCGGGGCGGACTGCAGAAGAGCGGCACTATCAGCATCGTCGACTTCTACGAGTATCTCGGGGCAGTTGGCAGCGCGCGACCGGGCTCCGTCGCAGAGGCGAGCCTCTTCAGCCACGCCTTCATCGGCGGGCCTGTACTGGCCAACACCGACGACGGCCACCCATCCGCACTGGCGCGCGACGCTAGCGACGCCGACGGTCGTACCAAAGACTTCAACTCGACGAACGTGGTGAGCCATCTCAAGGCCGCGTTTTCGTCGAGCGGTGCGTACAAGATCTGGGGTTGCCTTGCGGTCGAGGAGTTCCACCAGTCGACACAGGCCGCACTGGCTGAGATCAAGCTCGGCACCGGACGCAACGCGCTTTTCACCGTAAGCTTCAAGAGCGGGCCCGATGTCAGCGTCCTGCACACAACCATCAACATGGTGAAGCGCGAGATGGATGAGTTGTTTCGCCGGTCGTCCTCCACATATGGTGCGGCGGCGGCGAACTTTCTCGGCATCTCCGTGTTCCAGGCGCCGCCCGGCGTCGGTGCGAGCTTCCTGACCAAGAGCATCGGTGGAGCGTCGCTGCAGCTCATGTCGACAGACACCACCACCTACGCCAAAGTCTACGACTACTTCGCCAAGGAGTTCGGCGCATCGCCCACGAGCGACGCGATCGACACCGGGTACTTCGACTTCTCGGTACTCGCGGCGAAAACGGCGGTGCCGCTGCCGCCCGATCCCAGTCCGTACCAGCTCGTCGAGCCGGACGGATCGTCGGGCGACGCGAGCATCACGCTCGGTTTCATCCGGCGCGAGCAGATCTCGCACAGCACGCCAGACATCACTGGCTCGGTCCGCGCATTTCCGTTTGGCCTGACCGGCGCCACTGCTGGCCACCGCCACATCTTCACCGACAAAGATCCCACCAAGTCACGCGCCTTCTTCGTGCAAGCCGACGAAAAAATCTTCAAACTTCGGTTCGATCCGACACTCAAAGACTGGCTGATCCCTGCAGGCGCCAAACCATTCTGAGACGGACTTGGGGCAATAGTGCCGGGATTGATCTGCCCCGTTTCTTCGGACCAATCAATTCTGGAGAAGTGTCTTCGTAGCTGTTTTGGTTTTGAACTCGTGCGGCGTCAAATATCCGAGCGAGCTGTGTGGCCGTACCTCGTTGTAGTGCTTGCGCCAGGTCTCAATCATGGCCACCGCCTCGCGTCTTGACCGGAACCACTCGACGCTGAGGCACTCGTCGCGGAACCGGCCACCAAGCGCGGCTGCGCGATCACATCCTCTCGACGCCGGTGGGCGCGGACAAGCTGGGTGATATGGCGCTGGGTGGCGTGCGCACGCGACACAACCTGGTGGTCGTCAAGCGAGCGCAAGCAGCCGAGCTCGCACCGAAGACCATCTACAACGTCTACTCGGTGTGCAAGGCGTTCTTCCGCGACGCGGTGATCGCCGAGCTGATCGACGCAACGCTCTGTGTCCTCACCAAGCATCAGCTCGGCGAGAACGTCGACAAGAACGCCGAATGGCGTCCGACCGCGATCTACAGCGCCGCCGAGTTGGAGATGCTGATCGCGGATGAGCGCGCCGCGGGATCGTCAGCTCCTCTACGGACTCGAAGGTCTCGCGGCCCTCAGGCACGGCGAGGCAGCAGGGCTGCGCTTTCGCCACTGGGACGCCGAGGTGACACCGCTCGGCGCGCTCCTCGTCGCGACCTCGTACAACAAGGGGCGCACCAAGACAAAGCGTGTGCGCAGAATGCCGGTCCATGCGGTGCTCGCCGCGATGCTTGCGGAGTGGAAGTCGAGCGGCTGGCAGCAGATGATGGGCCGCGAACCAACCCCAGATGACCTCGTGGTGCCGATGGCGCCGATGCACGCAGCGCGGCGTCGAGCGCACGCACCGTCGGAAGGAATGCGCAACAAGACATACTCGTCCAAATGACTGCGCGAAGATCTCGTGGCGCTCGGTTTTCGCCACCGCCGCGGTCACGACGCACGATGATCTCCCTCGCCATCGAAGGCGGAGCGCGTGAAGACATTCTCGAGCGCTGCACACACAACCCCGGCCGGCCCGAGCGGGCCATCGGCGGATACGTCACGCTGAAATGGACGGTGCTCTGAGAGGAAGTGGCCAAGCTGAAGCTCAGCCCGGCGGCGCCGAAATCCTCACTAGATTCGGTGAAAGTTACTACCGCGATTACTACCGTTTTAGTAAGGCCGCGGATTGTTAAAAGGAAGTAGTGGAGGCGCCGGGAGTCGAAGCCTGCCCACCGACGGTGGCATCGATCGGTCTCGATCGGTTTCAGTGGGGGGGACCGTCGCTGACGACGACTTGACCAACAAAGGGGCAGCGGTCTCGATCGGTCTCGATCCGTTTTGCGGGAGAATGGTAGAAAACCCAGCTGACGAGGTCCGGCATCGGCTGCAGGTAGCGCTGGCGCAATGGGACGTCAACCATGACCGCAAAGCGCTTCGGAGGGAGCTGCTGAGCCTCCTGAGGCAGTTCGATGACTGAGACGGTGGGTCACCGGCCGGCGCTATCGGCGAAGGATGCACAGACACCCAATAAGTGTGCTCGCTACCGGGAGCAGCTTGGCGCGATTGGTCGAGAGCCGTCGCGAGCGCCATTTCGGCCCGTATCTGGACGGATGTCGTCGATTTGAGTTGGGTCGCGGAGCACGAATTCGGAAACGTGCCCCTCATGGAAGTCACGTTATAGCTCGGGTCGATGCTGTACGCTGTAGTTTTCGTTGCCGCTTCCGCCCGGCAGCGTAAATGTTCTTTCGTCAGCGCAAACCTCGCCGGCCTTTTACTCACTGGTCGCGACCTGTGACCCCGTCGACATTCATGATGGTCCTCCGAATCGGCCGTTGCAGACATCGATGAGCGTCGTCGTCTTCGGGCTAGCGCGCTATTCACCGATTGAGTAGTAGGGATACAGATCACGATCCTCCCATTCCGGATCAAATGAATTGAGTACATGGCTCAACGAGGATTGTACTCGGGGATTGGTTGCTTCTCGAATCAGCCGCGCCGTGAGCGAATAGATCTCATTCCAGCGCAAGGTATGCATACAAAACTCAACTGCCTCGAGGGGGACCCGCTTGTCGCCCGTCAAGATCTGTTCGAAGCACGCAACGAGTACCGTGTGCGAGGCCTCGTTCTGCTGGCAGAATCTTAGAATCGCTAATAGAAAAGGCTCCCAGTCTCGGGTGTCCGTATCAGCAGCCCATGACTGCGTGAAATCCTGGCATAGCACCCAGAACTCCGCTTTTACTGCTTCGGCGTCCATTTGGCACCATCCCACACTTTGTTAACGTATTTGCCTTGTGTATCGAACCCCGCCTGCTGGAAGGCGTTTTCCGTGGCAGTTTGAGCTGATGGTCCATCGGGCAAGTAGTGGCCCGATGAGTTATCAATGTATTTGATCTCGCCCTTGACGATCTTCACCTCGCCAGCCGCTTGAACGGGGTCTCCTCCAGCAAGGTCGATGTGCCCACCGCCCGGCTCATTGAACTTGTGTCCGATGATCAGCCGACCCTCGCGAGTCACGACGTAGTTGAATCGTCCGACCTTCTGGCCGCTACGGAGCCTTGGTATTGAAGCTACTCTCGGAGTGTCGATCGCGTCTGTTGGAAACTTGTTCCGAAATAGAGTGGGCGACGACTCGGACGCAAGTGGAACTCTGGGTGTCGGAGCGATGAGGTTGCCGCCGAGACCGCCGGCCATCTCCCCGGCTACGCCACCTGCCATGCCTGACAAACCGACGACAAACTCCCTGACGTTCGGATCCATTTGTTTTGGGAGGACAGCATCTGCTGCGTACGGCGTCGCAATGCCTCCTGCGATTCCGCCACCAACCCGCAAGCTCGCTGCGGCCCAGCCAGCTCCACCGGCGAATGCCAGTGCGAAACCAAGGATTGCGCCCGAAATCATAAAGACGCCCTTGCCGATCAGATCTATCCCCCGGGGTGCATTGGCTGCCTCTTCGTATTTGGCGAGGTTGCGCGCATACACTCTGGTGTACTTCTCGTGTTCGGTCTCCTGATGTTCTACGACATGCGCAGAAGGGTGAGACTTGACGTCGTCGTCAGAGAACGCAATCTGCTCCGGTGGTGGGTGGGCATCGGTTCCGCGAGCATCCTCGAGCCGGATCGGACTGTTGCGACAGTAGGCGTATCGGTTCGTTCCGTCAACCGGGCCCGCAGGGTCTGTGCTCATCCATCTCCCGAGCCAAGGGGAGTATTGACGAACACCATGTGATTGCAGGCCCGTCTCGTCGTCGCGCTCCATGCCGGAGTAACGATAGCGCTTCGAGGCCAGACCTGCGAAGAGGGCGGTGGTGCCGTAGGGGTGAAACTCTTCGTAGCTGAGCGGGTTGGCCTTGTCGTCCAATTCGGCGATGGCGGAGCCGAGGTGATCATCATGCTGGTAGCGGATGGTCTGGTCGGGTCCCGCGGTGCCGCCGGTGCGCGTCTCGACCAAAGCGATTCGGTGTTGGCCATCGAGGACGTGAAGGGTTTCGCGCTCGACTTTGGCGTCGCGGTAGAGCTCGAAGCCGCCCAGATAAATGCGGTCTGACGTCGCTGTGGTCTTGCGGGCTCGTTGTCCTCGGCCGTCGTAGGCGAAGTGGACTCCGGCCGTGTCTTTGGGCGCGGCTTCGGGGTCGGCGCTGTTGCCTCGGTGAGTGCGGTTTGCCGAGATGAGCTGGTCGCGGTGATTCCAGGTCATGAGCGCGAGGTGCGCCATGGAGGTCATGTTGCCCCGGTCGTCGTGCTTGTAACGCGAGTCGAAGCCGTCGACGGTGGATTTGTTCAGCCGATTGCTCTGGTCCTCGATCGTTTGCGTGCGGGTCCAATTGAGGGCGCCTTTGTGGCGTAGCTCGGTGAGATTGCCGGAGGGGTCGTATAGGTACTGTTCGAGGTAGGAGATGACCTTGTTTTGATCGGCACCGTGCGCGAGTGGCCACGCGAGGGGATCTGGGATATCGCGCTGGTCGTAGGTGGCTTGACTGAGGTGCTCGCGGCCGGTGGCAGACCGGAGGCGATAGAGGGCATCGTAGGTGTAGTCGCGGCGCGGGGGAGTGCCCCTGCCTCCGATGTAGACCGTGTCTTGCGCGTCGTCGCGGATGGCAGTGATGTTGCCGACCGGATCGTAGGCATAGACAAGAGACTGAAAAAGCGTGCTGGCATTTTCGGTGACCAGCGACGCTAGGCGAAACGTGAAATGGTCGTAGTGATATGTGGTGTGGGCACCATGACCCCATTCGATTTGGTGACGGCGGCCTTTGGCATCGTAATCGACGCTGGTGACAAAGGGTGTAGGTCCAGCCGGCGCTGGCAACTCGGCGTGCACGCTGGCTAGGCGACCGGCGATGTCGTAGCCCGTCGAGACAGTGCCACTTGCGCGTGGACCGACCGACGCCGAGCGAGTGACCTGGCGTCCGGCAGCGTCCCAGGTCTGCCGAACGACGAGCGGTTGTAGATCGAGGCTGGGCGGCAGCGGCACCTGGCCGTCCCAGGCCTCTTGCAAGGTCCAGTCGGCGCGCGCGCTGCCGTCGATGAATACGTTGCGCGTGGTGGTGTCGACATGGCCTCGAAAATCGTAGCGGTAGGTCTGAATTCCGGCCCCGTCGAGCTCGGCGAAGACGCGGCCTGCGCCATAGTCCGGGACCCCAGAGCCATCACGGTAGAGAACGCGCTCGCGCAGGATCTCAGCGGTAGCGCCCTCGGCAAGTTCCCAAAGGCCGACGAGGCGGCGGGCTTTGTCGTATTCGTGTCGGAGCCGGAATGCTCCCGCAGCGCCTGCTTTGGCGCGCCAGGTGTACAGCGACTGACCGAGCGCGTCGGACAGGCTCCAGGTGAGCCCGGCATCCACGCTATCGGCAAGGAGGCGTCGGCCAACAATGTCGAAGGTCTGCTCCACGACACGAAGGCGTTCAGTGACACCGCGTACCTTGACAAACCGAGGGTCACGGACCGTCAGGACCGCGCCTTCGATATCGAGCTCTTGCGAGGTCTCGTGAAACTGTTGCGGGTCGGTGTTGCCAGCGTCCTTGATCGTGGCGACCGCGCGGCCGAGCGCATCGAAGTGTGCAACCGACGGTGTGCCGGCCAACTTGAGGGCCGAAATGGCCGCTTGTTGCTCAAGCGCGGGCTCGCGTAGGTAGCTCCCGCCGATGCGGTCCACATACCAAGATGTGGTCGTATCGAGGGTATCGATCTCGTCCCAGGTCATCTGTGACCAAGCGTCGAGGTCGACCTTTGAATAAGTGCCGTTGGGTAGATCGGTGCGGATGAGGCGAGCGATGGGATCGTATTGCAAGATCGGCGTGACACCTCGGGTGGCAAGAGTCGCTTCTGTATCGAAGCTCGCCGTCGACGAGAAGTACGGTTCGTACTTCTTGACCGGCAGGGCCTTGTTGTTGAACACCGTGCGGCCGGTTGCGACATAGCGGGGACTCAGCGTTGGGCTGTTCGGATCGTCGGGGTCCTCGGGGCCGGCGACCACAAGCTGCTTCTTTTGGATCTCGCGACCGGAGCCATCTGAGTAGATCCACATCTGCTCGACCTGACCGCCTGCGCCGAATGTTTGGAACGAGCGGACATGGACCATGCTCGGCGTGCCAAAGGCGTAGTCGATCTCTGCGAGCGTGCCACCGTCGCCCACGCTGCTCTTCACGCTCGTGGAAACGACGATTCCGAGCTCGTCCGTCTCCGCTTCGCTTGTGGTCAGATTGGGATCGGTCACGGACCGCGGCGCCAACAGACGATAGTCGTTGCCAAACGTACTCTCGTTGCCCACCGGGTCCTTCGCGGAATCCGGCAACAACAGATACGGTGATTCGTAGTGGATCGACGCGGCGCCACCAAAAGGATTGATGAACGACTTTGGCAGAAAGAATTGCAGTGGGTCATAGTGCAACGTCCCGGCGTAGGCCCAATACAGGTCCCCGTCGATCAGATATCCACCGTCAGCCGCCAGCGTCTCGATATCAGCGTCGCGTCCAGCCCACACCGTCTGTAAAAGATCGTTGGTGAGTGCCAGGGTCAACGTTCGACTGACGAGGGCTTGGAAGCCGGGCGTGTTGGCTGGGGCCTCGGTGACCAGATCATCGGCCCAGTAGCGAGTCTGGCTCCGTTGCGTAAGCCAGCGGCCCGGAGCGATGCGTAATTCGGGCGATACCCAGCCTTGCTCCAACACAGACGCTGCGGTAACCACCTCGTCGAAGGAAAGGATTTGGCCCGTTGGCAGCACAACGAGCTCACTCGATATGGTCTCGGTCGGAATCCCTACTCGGTAGTGGTCGCGGTCAGCGTCGTGGTCGACGGTGACCGTGCGCGTATGCAGCGCCCAGAGGCGTTCCTGTTCGGCACGTCGGGCCGGTACCGCGGCGCGCGGATAGCCAATTGCGACCTTCTCCTTGATGTCGCCATATCCCCAATAGGACAGCGCCAGCTCATGCTGGATCCGCGGATCTCCAAGCGTGCGCTCGAGATGCACCGATAGCGTTTCGCGTGGAAATACCGAGAAGACCGCATAGCGGCTGTTGCCCCGGCGTCGCTCAGCCACGAGCGTGTAATTCGTCTCGGTGACTACATACGGCACAGGATTTCCGTCGAGAGCGTAGATCTCAGCGCGCAAGGGCTTTCCGCGAAGTGCCCGACCGGCCTCGCGTCGCTCTTCAGGGAGCCAGCTATTGGGCATCGGCGAATCGGGCAGCGCATAGGTGCCACCGACGGCGCGGAAATATTCGCTCGCGAGCTGGCGCGATACCGCCATTCCGTCGAGAAAGACGCCAGTATGAAACCAGGTCTTGGTCAGCGTGGGCGGGATGTGGAGCGTCTCATCGAGACCGCGCGGGTATTCGCCCTTTCCGGCAAACGCCGCCAGCGTCTGGGTATCTTCTTGTTCCACCATGGCAAAGCCGCGGAATTCGCGCTCCACGCCGTCGTAGTGGCCGTGGTGATAGCGATAGCTGGTCGTGAGGCGCGTCTCGGCCACCGCGTCGTCGACGGTGACTGTGTCGACGACACGGACCGGAAAGGGCAGGTGCGTCATCCAAGGCTTGTCCGCCAAACGATCTGCCAGATAGAACTTGGTCGACGGCGCATAGACAATCGAGGTCTTGAGACCACGGCCATTGTCGACGCTGGTCAGGAGATACGGCTTTTCATCGAACAGGTCGACCACCCGGATGGCCTGGCCTTTGAACGTATCGGCGCGGGCGGTCGAGGTCTGCACAAGACCAGCCACACCGCGACCCCGCACATCCATCACCGACGGAATCACTTCTGCGTGAGGTGGTGGCAGAAGGTGCGTTACCTCTTTGGCGCCGAATGAATTGCCGGCCTGATTGCGCGCGATGACCACGCCATCTGCGCCGAAATAGACGAGGTCGGCCGTGCCCGTGCCGTCGAGATCGGCCAGCACAACGCGACGTGGCTCGAAACGCGCCTGCGAATCGAGCGCCGGAGCATTCTCCATGGCGATGCGAGCACCAAAGCGGCCGTAGCCGAGGTTGGGCCAATATGTCACTGCACCCGGCTTGATATGGACAATGTCGCTGAGCCCATCGCCGGTCATGTCGGCGAGTGCCACGACCTCACGCTCCGTCGAGAACAGCGGAATGGGCTCGGGCAACGGCACACGCTGCTCGGCGCCATGACCGCGTACGCCGAGCGACGGGTGCCAGCGGAAGATCCCGCCGGAATGAACCAGAATGTCGGGCATCCCGTCGCCGTCGAGATCGACGAAGCGGAGGTTCGGATCGGAAAAGTCGATGTTGGCGTTGGAATCAAAGCGTCGATATTGGCGCCAGACCGCGTCGCGTCGATTCCAGGCGCCTTCGCCGATCTTGACGAGATCGACCTGGCCGTCCCCGTCGAGATCTTGGAGTTGCCAGCCATCCGAAAGAGAGACGCTCGGACGCTGACGCATCAATGTAGGCCTGGCCCAGGTTTCGCCGTCGGGTCGCTGATACCACCAGGCACCGCCAGGGATTTCGCGCAGGATGCCTGGCAGACCTTCGGCGTCTAGATCCACCCAGCGAGCGCCTTTGCCGTCCACCACACCGACCGCGGGATCAGCGCGCGAAAGGTGCGTATGCAGCGCAGCGCTGGTGTAGTCGAAGGCAATCGTAGGCATCGACTTTGTGGTGTAGCTGGCGCCACTGCGTTTCCATCCCACCACCGTGACGCCAACCAACGTTGTCGCTGCCGCCGACGGCGCATAGGTCATCTCGGTCGATCGGACCACGTCGTGCTCGGCTGTTCCGAACCGATGCATCATGAGCACGCGCTGGCAAAGCCGGTGCGTGCGGGTCTCGAATCCAGGTCGATAGTTTGAAAAAGAATCCAGCCGGGCGGGCCAGGAGATTGCGTCGCCAAATCGCGGCTCAGTAGCCTGGTCACCGTAGTCGAACAGGACCACCAGCGGATAGTCGCCGAGGTTCTTCGACGGCAGCGCCGTCCGATCAGCACGCATGGCCGGCTGGGCGTAGCCGATGCCCTTGATATAGCGATTGTTATGACTACGCGAAAGCTCGGAAGCACCGAGCGTTACACCGACTGTGTCTTCACCCTTGTAGGTATAGACGATGACATTGCCGCGATCGTCGTCACTCCATTCGAGGAGCCAGCGAAAGACATGACCCGTCGCTGGATCGGCTATGCGGGCCTCGGGCGAGAATCCAAAGACGCTGCGAATATTGTCGCGACTGAAGACCACCCAGTAGCTGCCCGCACCGACCTCGTGGCGCTCGATGCGTGCGTAGCTGCCTTCCACCCGGGGCCGATAGGTGACCACTGAACCATTGCGTCCGACGGGAACAAGGTCTTCCGCGCCGGCGAACACGAAGACATCGCTCTCCTCGGCGTCGGCGTAACGCGGCAGGCCCTTTTCGGTGCGCCGTGAGATGGAGGGAATCCCCACCGACCAGCCCAGTCCCCATGGCCCCTGGCCCGAGCCGGAGTCATATTCGAGCGACAGCGACGGTCCAAAGCCACTTCGTCCAGGCGATACTGCAATCGGAACCGAAAAGCCAGCCGTGCCAGTCTGCGGATGCGCGACCAGCTTTTCGCCGATCGACGCCAGCGCGCCACCGCCTTTCGGCAGCGACGGGGCTGGCAGCATGGGCTGCTTGGCGGCAGTTTTCGCGTCCGCTTTCTCGCCAACTGGCGCGTCACGTGGTTTGTCTTTGCTGTCGTCCTTCTCGTCCATCAGTAATCGACCAGAATGCCGATATCCTCGGGAAGAGCGCCGGTGGCAAACGTGAGCTCATACACGCCCGGACCGTCGGCAATTCCAGCCGACACCAGGGGCAAGGCATTGACGACCGAGCCCGTCACGGAGGCGCCACTCGGCTTCTTGATGGTAAGGCCCGGCACGCCTCCGCCTTTCCAGAAGACGGCCATCGCCGAGATGTTCAAGCCCGCGCGGTTGCGTGGTGGAAAGCGATTGGGATCGAGTGCCAACACCAGCGTTCGTGTCAGCCCAGTCGTGCTCGAAAAGACCTCCCACGCATCGGCAAAATCGGTACGTGCCGTGAAAAACGTCTTGCCCGCTTTCGCTCGTGCTGGCACGGCGTTGGCCAGCGTCTTGCCTCCATCGCGTGCGGTGTAACGGAGGTGCAGCGTGACATCCGAAATCGTCGTCAGATCGACGTCGGTGCGGTCGGTCGGCAGCTCGATGCGGTACGTTCCCACGGCACCGGCGCCTTCCATCCACAAGAGGCGCTCGTCGCGGAAGTTATTGGCCTCGAACATGCCGTTGTCGTTGACTGCATTCGACGTGACGATCGGCCCAATCGGTGCGCGGTCATATCGGAAGCGCAGATCGGCCCCACCAGCACTCTCCGTATACCCAGTCGCTAAAGACGCATCGCGCCGCACCCTGCTCTTGACCAGCGTCAGCTTGGCATGCACCGGCTCATTGGGACCGACGGTGCAGGCGATGGTCAGGGCCACCGTCTTGATTCGACGCATATAGAGCCCAGCCATCTGCCGGTCGAAATAGTCTTCGTCCATTTCCACGTCGCACATGCCATCGGACCTCAGCTGCAAATAGGCCGATGGAAAGTCGGTGATCAGCGAGATGTGACGCGTGAGCTCTAGCTCGCGTTGGTTGCTGTCGAGGTATGCCGCTTCCATCTCGCGGAGATCGGCGACGAGCGAATCGCCGGCGAGGAGCTTTGCCTTCAGCCCCACCACCCGACTCGACTGAATGAAGGTCGCCGCTGGGTCGACGCGCTCGAAGCGATAGGAGTTCTGCGCGCGCGCGGCCAGATCGAGCGCCACATTTCGCAATCGACCATGAAGGCTGGTGAGGGTCTGGACCATGCGGTCATAGAGCTCGGCGGAGCTGAACTTACTGTGAAAGTAGTCGTCGATCTCGCGTGCGTTCGTTATCTGCAGATCTTGGTTGTCGAGCTCTTGATCGGCGATCTGAATCCGGATGTTTGCAGCAGCGATCTGCTGATTGATCTGCTCAAGCTCGAGGTCCGCCAGCCCCTTCTGGAACTGCCAGTCGTCAGCCCGTCGCTGAAAGGAGCCGATGGTCTGCGAGATGGCTGCAGCCGCAGACAGCCCCCCGGCGATGCCACGCAGCGCACTTCCAGCCATGCCGCTCGCAGTAGAGTAACCGGATCCGCCCGTGGTCGCCGTCGCTGTGGGCGTCGCGCCGATGCCCTGAATACCGACTTGAAAATCCGGAACCCAGGCCAAGATGGACGCGGTCAGATCATTGACCACCGCCGCCTCGGTCAGAATCGCGCCCGCGGTCGCGAGGCCAATATTTGCCTTTTCGGACTCATTCATGAACGGTCGAGAACCGTAATAATCCGACTTCGCCTGGGCGATGTCGCGGCCGCGTTCGAGCGCATCGAGGTTGGCCTGTGCCTCGTCACGCTGACGCTCCTTGACCTTGCGGACCGCGTCGAGAAGCGCGCGCTCGTGACGCTGACGCAAGAGGGCGAGCAGCTCGCTATCCCGCTTCTCGATGGCGCCGAGTAACGAGCCACCAAACGACTTCAACTCGTTGGCGACCTCCATCGCCTTTTGCAGCAACACTGGAAAACGATAGATCGGCAAGGGCGTATGTGAATCGCTGAGGAGCGTCTTCAGATCGAGGCCAGCCGCATTCGCCGCCAGTAGCACGCTCGGATCCAGCGACGAGCCGAACAACGCGAGTTGCCGATAGACGCCATCGATGTTCTGGCAATGTCGAATCTTGAAGAGCCGATCATCGAGCGTATCCCACAGCTCTACCAGCTTGGTATTGGGGGGCACGCAGAAATAGAAACTATATCCGATCGGAATCGGCACCTTCGACGGCTTCGGCGGCGCAGTGGGTACGAAACCCTCAAGCTTGACCAGCGCATTTGAGAACGCATCGAGTGGGGCCTTGCGCAGATCTTCGTAGGTTTTCGGTGGAATCTGCCCGCGCGGCGCGTGTTTTTCCGGCTGCTTCCCAACCAGCGTCAAGGCCCATAGATAGAGCTGCGTAGCATAGTTGACCGATTCGATATTGTCTTCGCGCAACATGAAGTCGCCGTAGGCAATGAGAAGCTCGACATAGTCGATCGTAACCATGCGCATCAACGCTGACGGTCGATGACGGGCAATGCGGAAGGGCTCGAATGGATGTTCCCGCCAATCGCTCACCGCCACCTGCATGAGCACGC